>Ga0208491_10016_pt1 | contig 95836 bp, 87 predicted proteins | sample SubbioCSW11_NovA_FD_184819 | JGI IMG/M metagenome (GOLD analysis project Ga0208491, IMG submission 184819) | Serpentinite rock and fluid subsurface biosphere microbial communities from McLaughlin Reserve, California, USA - CR11_CSW11_NovA (SPAdes) | ecosystem: Environmental > Terrestrial > Deep...
TTTGTTGCTACGTCACAAAAAACCCTACTCCTCCTAAAAAACCACCTTCTTTAAAAGAAGCAATATACATGGTGGCGAAGTTGGGAGGATTCTTAGGAAGGAAACGAGATGGTTGCCCCGGCACTACAACACTATGGCGTGGTCTACAGCGCTTAGATACTGCCTCCGAGATGTATGGCATCATCAGGGACGAAGAATCCCTCCCTCCCCTGGAAGCATGGCCATAATACTCCGGTGTTAAGTGTGGGTAAGGGTTAGCCCAGAGGGAGAGGGGAGCTGTGTCCTAACCCTCTCCCTCTGGGAGAGGGGATCTGGGCACGCTGCTAAAACAAAAGCGCCGCAAGCGGCGCTTCGTTCTGTGCTATTTGTTTTTCTTAGCCTTCTCTTCCTTATCTTCCTTCTTTGCGAATGCGACCTGTTCCTCACAATTAGCGCATTTTTTCGGCTTGCAGCGCGCTTCTTGCTCCAATCCACATTTTGGACACAGCCAGACAGCCAAAGTTATTCACCTCCCGTTAGCTTTCTGCAAGCAATAATCAACTCTTCTCGCTCTCTAGACGCCATTTAACGTAACCAATCAAACCGCCTTTATCCATAATGGTTTGCATAAAAGGAGGGAACGGCGCCGCCTGATAAACTTCTCCGGTGCTCAGGTTTTCAATGGTGCCGGACGCCAAATCTACCCGTACTTCATGGCCTTGCTCAATTTTCTCAGCAGCCTCGGGGCTTTCCAAAATCGGCAGCCCAATGTTAATCGCATTTCGATAAAAGATCCGGGCAAAAGAATGAGCGATCACACAAGCAACCCCACCGGCTTTAATTGCAATGGGGGCGTGTTCCCGGGAACTGCCACACCCAAAGTTTTTCAATGCAACAATTATGTCGCCCGCTTTTACTTTGGACGGAAAACTTTCATCTGCGTCTTCCATTAAGTGTTTGGCCAATTCAGCCGGATCGGAAGTGTTGAGGTAGCGAGCAGGAATAATAGCATCTGTATCAATATCGTTGCCAAATTTCCAAACGTGACCCTGCATTTTAAGCCACCTCCCCAGGAGCACAAATTTTGCCTGCTATGGCGCTGGCAGCAGCTATCGCAGGATTAGAAAGATAAACTTCACTGCCAGGATGGCCCATTCGTCCAACAAAATTGCGGTTTGTCGTCGCCAGGGCACGCTCGCCGTTAGCGAGAATACCCATATGCCCGCCAAGGCAAGGCCCGCAGGTGGGGGTGGAAACTACTGCTTCCGCAGCAATAAAGATATCAAGCAGTCCCTCCCGCATTGCTTGCCGCACTATATTCTGCGTGCCTGGGATAATAAGCAGGCGCACATCTCTGTGTACTTTTTTGCCTCTTAATATTTCTGCGGCAATGCGCAGATCTTCCATGCGCCCGTTAGTACAGGAGCCGATCACTACCTGATCAAGGCGCACCTCACCCACTTCACTTATTCCCCTGGTGTTCTCCGGCAGATGGGGGAACGCTACCTGCGGCTCAATCTCGTCGCCGTTAAAAGTATAGACTTTTTCATATTCAGCATCTTTGTCTGCATAAACCGGCTCAAAACTGCGCTTGGCCCGCGCTGTCACATAGTCCAGCGTAATCTCATCCGGCTCAATTATCCCGCATTTTGCCCCGGCCTCAATGGCCATATTGCACATGGCTAGGCGGCTGTCCATGGAGAGCGAGCTGATAATCTCTCCCCAAAACTCCATAGAGCGGTAGAGCGCCCCGTCTACGCCGATTTTACCGATTAAGTAAAGAATTAAGTCTTTGCCGCTCACCCAAGGCTGGAGCTTGCCATTAAAGATAAACTTCAGAGTGGAAGGAACCTTAAACCAAGCCTCTCCCAGAGCCATAGCAGCAGCCATATCTGTACTGCCTACTCCTGTACTCAAGGCACCTAAGGCACCATAGGTGCAAGTGTGAGAGTCGGCCCCGATAATGATTTCCCCGGGGAGAGCCAATCCTTCCTCCGGCAAGAGCGCATGCTCAATCCCCATCCGACCAACTTCAAAGTAGTAAGTGATCTGGTGTTCGCGAGCAAATTCTCGCAGCAGCTTACTCTGCTCAGCCGACTTTATATCTTTGTTAGGAGTGAAGTGGTCTGGCACCAAAGCGATGCGGTCCTTGTCAAACACACGGTCGACCCCTATTTTTTTAAATTCGCTAATTGCCAAGGGGGAAGTAATATCATTTCCCAGCACCATATCTATTCGGGCGGTAATCAGCTCTCCCGGGCGGACGACATCCTTGCCTGCATGCCGAGCCAAAATTTTTTCTGCAATGGTCATTCCCACAGTATTCTCCGCCTTTACCTTTATTAATTTTTCTTCCTAAAAATCTTCCTTTGCGTCAATCCAAGTCATCATCCGCCGCAGTTCTTTACCTACTTCTTCAATTTTGTGTTCTTTCTCCAGCCTGTCATTTGCCTTAAAGAAAGGCCTGTATGCTTGATTTTCGAGGATCCAATTGCGGGCGAATTGGCCGTTTTGAATTTCTGCCAAGATTTTTCTCATTTCCTGGCGAGTATCCTCGTTCACAATCCGCTTGCCGGTAACAAAGTCGCCGTATTGTGCTGTGTCTGAGATCGAATAGCGCATATAGGAAAGTCCGCCCTGATAAATCAAGTCCACAATCAGCTTAAGCTCATGTAAGCATTCAAAGTAGGCGATTTCAGGCTGATAGCCTGCTTCCACCAGCGTGTCAAAGCCGGCTTTAATCAATTCCGAAACGCCGCCGCAAAGCACCGCCTGTTCACCAAAAAGATCTGTTTCCGTCTCTTCCTTAAAGGTTGTTTCAATCACGCCGGCACGGGTACAGCCGATGCCTTTAGCATAAGCCAGACCCAACGCCCTGGCATTGCCGCTATGGTCTTGATAAACCGCTAGCAGTCCCGGCACGCCCGCCCCTTCTGTGTATGTGCGGCGCACCAAATGTCCCGGACTTTTTGGCGCGACCATAAACACGTCCACATTGGCTGGCGGCACAATTTGCTGAAAATGAATATTAAAACCATGCGAAAAAACCAGTGCATCTCCTGCCTGCAAGAATGGCTTAATCTCAGCCTCATATACCGCCCGCTGAATCTCATCCGGCAATAGAATCTGAATCACGCTTGCGGCCTTGGCAGCCTCTGCCACAGTCATAACTTTTAATCCCGCGGCCAGAGCAAGGGGGCGGCGGCGGCTATCTTCCCTCAGACCCACCACCACATCAATTCCGGCTTCTTTCAGGTTCTGTGCCTGGGCATGCCCTTGGCTGCCGTAGCCCATCACTGCCACCGTACGTCCCTTTAGCAACTCAATGTCTGCGTCTTTATCATAATACATCTTTGTCATTTTCTTTTACCTCCCCATTTTTAATAACTTTACTACCCCTCAAAAGTGCGATTTTCCCTGTTCTGACCGTTTCAAGGATGCCATAGTGTGAGAGCAGAAGCAGAATAGCCTCCAGCTTTTCCTCATTGCCGGTAATCTCAATAATCACTGAATGGAGGGAAACATCAACTATTTTTGCTCTAAAAGTCTCCACGATTTGTTGAATTTCCGCGCGATTTGTGGCATTAGCTTTAACTTTAATCATTACCAGCTCACGGTTAACCGAAGGCTCATGGGTCAAATTTGAGATTCTCAAAATATTGATCAATTTATTTAGCTGCTTAACTACCTGCTCCAAAGTTTTTTCGTCTGCTTCCACCTCAATTGTCATCCGTGAGATGGCAGGATCCACCGTTTTACCGACGGCTAAGCTCTCAATATTGAAGCCTCGCCGGGCAAAAAGACCTGCGACACGCACCAGCACACCGGGCTTGTTCTCAACCAAGACGGCCAGTACATATTTCATTCCTCATCACCCCTAATCATTTCACATGTCGGGCAATTTGGCGGCACCATTGGAAACACATTTTCTTCTGCCCGCACACGAAAATCCAGCACAACCGGTCCGGGGATCGCCATCGCCTGGCGAATCACCACCGCAACTTCCGCCGCCTTTTCCGCCCGCAACCCGACGGCACCATAGGCCTCAGCCAGCTTGACAAAGTCCGGCCCTTTCTCAAGAGCTACTGATGAGTAACGACGGCGAAAGAAGATTTGTTGCCACTGACGGACCATCCCTAAATATTGGTTATTAATAATTGCCACTTTCACAGGAATATTATAATTCACTGCTGTAGCCAGCTCCTGCGAGTTCATTTGAAAACTGCCGTCGCCGGCAATGCAAAAAACTATTTCCTCCGGCCGGCCAAGCTGAGCTCCCAGAGAAGCCGGAAAACCGTAACCCATAGTGCCTAAGCCGCCGGATGACGCCAAAGAGCGCAAGTTTTTAAATTTATAGTACTGAGCCGTCCACATCTGATGTTGGCCCACTTCTGTAGTTATCACCGCCTCGCCTTTTGTCTCTCTGTAGATAGACTCAATTACAAACTGGGGCAGCAGCTCTCCCTCAGGTTCCTGACAGTAAACCAAAGGCGCACAATTTTTCAGCTCCTCAATACGGGCCAGCCACTCAGGATGCTGTTTTGCCTCTGTTTTTTTGAGTAATTCAGTCAGAACGCGCTTCACATCGCCGACAATAGGAACATCTACCCTGATATTCTTACCAATTTCTGCCGGATCAATATCAATATGGACAATTTTTGCTCCCTGGGCAAAGCGATTTATCTTACCGGTGACCCGGTCATCAAAGCGGGCGCCAATGGCGATCAGTAAATCGGCTTCATTTACGGCGATGTTGGCCCAATACGTTCCGTGCATTCCCAGCATCCCCAGTGACAATGGGTGGCAGCCCGGAAAAGCAGAGAGTCCCATCAGTGTCGTAGTCACAGGTGTCTCTGTCCGTTCCGCCAACTCCAGTAACAGCTCATGGGCCCCGGAACTTACTACTCCTCCGCCCGCATAAAGCACCGGTTTTTTAGCGCGGGCCAGAGCCTTGATTGCCCGGTTAATTTGCCCAAGGTGACCGTCATAGGTAGGATTATACCCGGGGATCTGCACAGTTTTTGGGTAGCGGAATTCGCCTTCAGCCTGCTGAATGTCTTTTGGCAAGTCGATAAGCACCGGTCCGCAACGACCACTCGCAGCCAGGTAAAACGCTTCCTTCATAATCCGCGGCAAATCAGCAAGCTCTGTAACAAGATAATTATGTTTCGTAATCGGTAGGGTAATGCCAAAAATATCCGCCTCCTGAAAGGCATCGGTGCCAATCAAAGGCGAGGATACTTGACCGGTTATGAGCACCAGCGGCACAGAGTCCATATAGGCGGTGGCAATCCCTGTCACCAGGTTGGTGGCGCCGGGGCCGGAAGTAGCAAAGACTACTCCGGGACGACCTGTAGCTCGGGCATAGCCGTCGGCAGCATGGACGGCAGCCTGTTCATGACGGGTCATAATGTGACGGATATCCGCATCGTAGAGCTGGTCGTAGAGATTTAGCACTGCCCCGCCGGGATAGCCGAAAATCACATCCACATTTTCTTTCTTCAGCGCTTCAATCACCATTTGCGCTCCTGTTATTCTCACTAGTTTCCCACCTTTTTGAAAACAGCGCCGGTACTGGCTGACATAACTTGGCGGATATAGCGGGCCAAGTAGCCCTTGTTGATCTTTGGCTCAGGCAGTTCCAATTCTGCCAAGCGCCTGCTCAACTCCTCAGGACTAATATCCAGATCCAGCCTCCTGTTAGGAATGTCAATAACAATCAAATCGCCTTCACGAACTGCGGCGAGAGGACCCCTCTCCATGGCCTCCGGGGAGATATGACCGATGGCTGCTCCTCTCGTTGCCCCTGAAAAACGACCGTCTGTAATCAGGGCCACTTCCCTGTCTAAGCCCATACCGGCTACCGCGGAAGTAGGCGCCAGCATTTCCCGCATGCCGGGGCCCCCCTTTGGCCCTTCATAGCTAATCACAATAACATCGCCGGGAAAGATTTTGCCGCCCAAAATAGCTTCAACCGCTTCCTCTTCGCTGTGAAAGACCCGGGCAGGCCCGGATTTCTGCATCATCTCCGGCGCCACCGCTCCCTGCTTTACCACCGCCCCATCCGGAGCTAAATTGCCTCGCAGCACTGCAATTCCGCCGCTTTTCAAATATGCTCTTTCAAAGGGACGGATTACTTCATCGTCAAGAATTGCGGCTTCCTGCAGCTGTTGCCCCACAGTTTTCCCGCTCACAGTCAGGCAGTCTTCTTTAATCAATCCTCGCTCTGCAAGCCTTTTCAGCACAGCTTGAACACCGCCGGCAGCAGCCAAATCCTCAATATGACTTTCTCCTGCCGGGGAGAGTTTGGCTAGTTGCGGTGTCTTGCCGCTAATAGCATCCACACGATGCAAATCAAGCAGCAGCCCTGCTTCGTTAGCGATGGCCGGCAAATGGATAATTGTATTTGTGGAACAGCCCAGCGCCATATCCATAGCTAAAGCGTTTTCAAATGCTGCCATAGTCATTATCTCAGAAGGAATCAGCCTGTTCTTGACATTCTCCAACACCTGGATGCCTGCTCTTTTAGCCAGCCGGATCCTGTCCGCGGAAACAGCAGACACAGTGCCGTTTCCGGGCAAACCCATACCTAACGCTTCGGTGATGCAATTCATCGAGTTGGCGGTAAACATCCCGGCGCAAGAACCACAACCGGGACAGGCGCATTCTTCTAATTCAGCCAATTCAGCCTCTGACATTCGTCCCGCCCTAACTTTGCCTACCGCCTCAAAAACATTGCTTAGATCAACAGCTCTTCCCTGAAAACGTCCGGCCATCATCGGCCCGCCACTGACGAAAACCGACGGTAAATTCAAGCGAGCCGCCGCCATTAACATCCCCGGAACAATTTTATCACAGTTAGGAATAAACACTAATCCATCCAACGGGTGAGCCATCACCATCACTTCGATTGAATCGGTAATTATTTCCCGGCTTGGCAGGGAATAGTGCATCCCCACATGGTTCATGGACAGCCCATCACAAACAGCAATAGTGAAAAATTCGAGTGGCGTTCCTCCCGCCATCCGCACACCCTCTTTTACCGCAGCGGCAATCTGGTGCAAGTGCTTATGGCCTGGGACAAAATCGTTAGCAGAATTTATGATGCCAATCAGCGGACGATTCATTTCTTCATCAAGCCAGCCCATCGATTTAAACAGGGAACGATGCGGGGCGCGTTCTAATCCTTTAGTCATTTTTTCACTTCCCATGACTTTCCCTCCTTAGTAAATGACAGTCTTTAAGGATAAATGGACTCTCCCTCATTTCCTGTAAGCGCACGGAAGCCGGCAACCAATTGGCGGGTAATTGACCCCGGCGTACCGCTGCCGATTTGACGGCCGTCCACTTCAATAACTGGAATCACCTCGGCTGCTGTTCCTGTCATGAAACATTCATCTGCCACATAAAGTTCATGACGAGTGAAAGGTCTCTCTTCCAACGGAATCCCTGCTTCCAGCGCCAGGTCGATAATAACCTGGCGGGTAATTCCGCAGAGCGCTCCCACATAAGCGGGAGGAGTAATAAGCTTGCCTTTCCTGAAAATAAAAATGTTATCTGCCGTTCCTTCCGCCACATAACCCTGACCGTTCAACATGATTGCTTCCAAAACACCGGCTCGATTCGCCTCAATCTTAACCAAAATATTATTTAAATAGTTCAGCGACTTAATTTGCGGATCAAAAGCATCCGGAACATTGCGCCGTGTTGCCACCGTAATAACTTGCAACCCTTTTTCATAAAGTTCTGCAGGAAAAAGAGTAATGGAACTAACTATAATTACAGTAGTAGCCTTGCTGCATTTGCGGGGGTCAAGCCCTAAATCGCCTGTGCCGCGGGAGACCACAATACGGATATAGGCATCTGTCAGTCTGTTTTTCCTAATGGTTTCCAGTACCGACTCCTTCATTTCCTGATAGCTTTCGGGCACATCGAGTAAAATAGACTTGGCCGACTCATAGAGACGAATCAGATGTTCGTCCAATTTAAACACTTTGCCCCTATAGGCGCGAATCCCCTCAAATACGCCGTCACCGTAGAGAAACCCATGGTCAAATACTGAAATTTTCGCATCTTCTTCCTGCACATACTTACCGTTCAGGTAAATAATTCTGCTCACCCCAACGCCTCCTCCAGTGTCATTTTATGTAAGATACCTAACTATGAAAGCTATAAAAAATCCCTTCACCCCTCTTGAGGTAAGGGGCGAAAGGATTTCTTCCGCGGTACCACCCTTATTCTCCGGTTTCCCGGACTCTAGGCTAAGCTGCTGTAACGGGCAGAACCCGACCGTTCCTATAGGCCAGCTGGCGTTCAGGCGGTGGCTTCGGGATGACTTTCTTCTCGACTGTTTACCGGTTCACAGCGGCCACCGGCTCTCTGAAAAACAAGCCAGGAGTACTCTTCCCTTCATAGCCTTTAAGCTGATTATCTTAAAAATTTGTCTTTAATTATATCTACCCCTCCGCCCCTTTGTCAAGCCAAAAAATTTAGCCTAACTGACAGGGTAAGCCAGAATTTCGGCCTCCGAAAATAGCAGGCTGCAGTCAACACTGGAAAGAAGGGCAAAATCCAACTCCGTTTTTATTGTCTGACCATTTTCTTGCTTCTCCGGCGGGAACCCGTATTTTTCCGCTTCACAGAGCGGGGGCTCGACGCCGCGACGCCTTTTAAAAAATGCCTCCGCCACCTGGGGGAAAATGGCATATGAAATCACATCTTCTTCGCTCTCGGCCAACGCAGCAATTTCCTGGAAGGCAATACCCATTTGTGGAGGCAGCAAGTCTGCGGGACGAGTCTCTATGGGCGTTAGCTCTCCCAGCACTTTTTGCCGGAGCAGCAGGCTAAGCGGTGCAGGCGGACGACCATAAAAGCCGCGCACATAATTCTTCACTTCCGTAGAAATCAATTTATAGCGTTCTCCTAAGAGAACGTTAACAACCGCCTGGCTCCCCACAATCTGGGAAGTGGGGGTTACCAGCGGCGGATAGCCCATATCCGCCCTGACTCGGGGAACCTCTTTAAGAACTTCCGGCAGTAGGTGTTTAGCTTTCTGCTGAGCCAGTTGTGAGGCCAAATTGGAGATCATCCCACCTGGAATTTGATAATTGAGCACATTTGTATCTACACCCAAAGCAATATCAAGCGGAATATAGTAATTTTTACGAACTTCTTTAAAAAACTCTGCAGCCTCCGACAATAAAGCTAAACTCAAGCCTGTATCATACGGCGTCCCCTGCAGGGCCGCTACCAAGCTTTCCGTTGGCGGTTGTGATGTGCCCAGCGCCAGCGGGGAACAGGCAGTATCAATCACATCTAAGCCTGCTTCAATAGCCTTGAGGTATGACATAGATGCCATGCCACTGGTGTAGTGACAATGGAGCTGGATCGGCACGCCCACCTTTTTTAGACTGGTGACCAAATTATAGCAATCATAAGGTGAGATCAGGCCTGCCATATCTTTAACAGCAATTGAATCGGCGCCCAAATCAACCAGTTCCTGGGCTAAGCTGACAAAATAATCCAAGTTATGCACCGGAGAAAGAGTATAGGAGAGTGTAGCCTGAGCATGGGCTCCTGCCTGACGCGTTACAGCCAGAGCTTTACTCATATTGCGCACATCGTTTAAAGCATCAAAGATGCGGATAATATCAATTCCGTTGCTAACAGCCTTTTTAATAAATTCCTCTACCACATCATCGGCATAGTGGCGGTATCCCACTAAGTTTTGACCTCGCAGCAGCATCTGTAGCTTGGTAGTCTTGATAGCGCTCCGCAGTTTACGCAAACGCTCCCAAGGGTCCTCATCTAAAAAACGCATACAACTGTCAAATGTAGCTCCACCCCAAACTTCCATGGAGTGAAAGCCGACTCTATCCAGCAATTCCGCAATCCCCAGCATATGATCTGTCTTCATACGGGTAGCCATCAATGACTGGTGAGCATCGCGAAAAGACGTGTCGGTAATTTTCACACGTTTTTTCTCTCTCATCGGCTCTCCTCCTCTTTAACAGTGGCGGATGATTCACATATATTGCCAATATATCATTTTGACTTTCCACTTTCAATACTCACCAGCTTATCTGCGCGCCCATGCTGCCGCCTGCTCACCGGCAAGCAGGCCGGTTGTGATCGCTTCGCTGAAGACAAGACTGCTAATCGTTTTTTTTCCATGTAATCCAGCTATGATTTCACCAGCGGCATAAAGCCCCTCTACTGCTCCGTCGGCTGCAAGCACTCTCATTTGCCTGTCAACTACCAGTCCGCCCGGTGTCAGCGCCACCGATGCTGCCACCGCTACAAAATAGGGAGCAGTAAGTTCCCCTACTAAGGCAGTCGTCTTTTCTAGCCCCAGGCCAAGTCCGCTGGCTAAAGATTGCACATCCTTAATTTGATTAAAGTTTCGCTCTGACTGCGGCGTTTGTGAGCCATGGATAATAAACAGCCTGCCCCCGGCGTCAATTATCGTTTGGGCCAGATTATCCCCGGGCGCAACTATCTCCCCATTGGCATTAAGAACTACGGCAGCGGAAAACACTTCTTGGTTGACAGGTACTCCTGCCGGCAAAAAAACCGGCAGCAGTGTGACGCTGTCCAGATTTTCCGTCTTTGCGCCTGCAGCCATCGCGAGCAGCAAGCCTGTGCCGTGATGACCACCTTCCAGTCTAGGTGTCACTTCGCTGATGTCAGCCAATTCTGCGAGCAATTTCATGTTAGCTCCGTAGCCGCCGTCTGCCAGGATTATAGCGCGAGCATATATTGTTAGTTGTTCGCCAGCTGCAGACCGCACAACCAAACCTTGCACCCGGCCGTTTTCAATCAGCAATTCTACGGGCTGAAAACTGCCGCTAAACTCAACGGCACTGACTGCCACCTGTGCCAATAATGCCTGATTCACAAATGCGGCTGCTTCTCCACGTTGGGGCAAAAGCAACCCGGGATTGCTTTCCGCGTCAGCAAACACGGTAAAGGGTACACCTGTTTTTTTTTCCAGCCATGACAGGCTTAAGCTGCTGCGCTCGCTGAAACTTAAAATAAGACTGGCATTCCCCGTCTCCTGAGTACGCTCGTAAATAGCGGCGGCCATAATTTCTGCCGGATAATCGAGCTTTGCCTCTTGCTGAGCCGGGGCGCCGGAAACCCAAAAGGCCGGACTAAAAGCAGGAAAACCACCTTTGTCTGACTCATCTTCGTATAGATAAAAAACATCCACTCCTGCTTCTGCCGCAGAAAGGGCTGCGCTTGCGCCGGAAATCCCGCTGCCCAAGACGATCACATCCGCACTTCGCGGCAGCGGCGGGTACTGATAATCACTGCGCTGCAGAGAAAAACTTCCCAGCAAAAATACAATCACCGCTAACAGGATAAAAACCTGCAAGAAAGGTACAGCCCCAGTTTTTCTTCTTCCAGGCATGAACTCACCTGCTTATACTTCGTTTTCCTCGGCCATTACACGGGCAATGCTTACCACTCTGTCATCCTTATCCAAGCGGATTAAGGTTACTCCCTGGGTATGGCGTCCCTGCTGCGAGATTTTAGTTACATCTTGACGAATAACGACGCCGCGAGCTGTAATGATCATCACTTCATCACCGGGCCGTGTTAGTTTTACGCCCATGACCGGCCCATTTTTGTCTAAAACACGGATGGTATAAATTCCCTTGCCGCCCCTGCTCTGGACGCGATACTCTGAGAAAGGGGTACGTTTACCAAAGCCATGTTCTGTTACCACAAGCAGCTCCGCTTCGCGCTCCATTTCCGGCGATACTACTTCAAGAGCCATTACTTTATCATCTTTTTTCAGGCTAATTCCACGTACGCCCCGGGTTGCCCTGCCCATAGCGCGAACATCTTTCTCTGAAAAGCGAATGGCTAAACCGTTATGGGTAACCAGTGCCACTTCGTATTTACCGTCAGTCAGCCTCACATCAATCAACTCGTCGGCCTCTTCCAAGGAGACTGCAATCAACCCCCCTTTACGGGCATTAGAAAACTCCTCCAAAGGCGTTTTTTTCACATAGCCGCCACGCGTGGCCATAAAGAGGTATTGTCCTGCTGAAAAATCTTTAACCGGGATAACCGCGGTGACCAATTCCCCCGGCTCAACCGCCAATAGGTTGATTATAGCTGTTCCTCTTGCCTGACGGCCGGCCTCTGGTATTTCAAACACCTTCCGTCTAAACATCCTCCCCCGGTTAGTAAAGCAACATAAATAATCATGGGTTGATGCCACAAATACATGTTCCACAAAATCATCGCCTTTAGTTGACATGGCTGTAACGCCGCGTCCGCCGCGCCGCTGCACCCGATAGGTCGTTACGGGCAGCCTTTTGATGTACCCATTGTGAGTCAGCGTAACTACCATGTCTTCCTGTGCAATCAGATCCTCCACACAAAAATCATCTTCATGGTCCATAATTTGTGTCCGGCGGGCATCGCCGTATTTAGCACGGATTACTGCCAGTTCGTCTTTAATGATTTGGTAGATCAGCCGTTCATTGAGCAAAATTTCTTTATAATAAGCGATCTTTTTAATTAACTCCAGATATTCGGCTTCCAACTTTTCACGCTCTAGACCGGTGAGCCTTTGCAGACGCATATCGAGAATAGCTTGAGCCTGGAGCTGGCTGAGAGCAAATTTTTCAATCAATGCCGTCCGTGCTTCTTCGGTGGTGCCGGAGGCACGAATTAACTTAATCACCTCATCTAGATGACTAAGGGCAATGCGCAATCCTTCCAAGATGTGGGCGCGTTCCTCGGCCTTGCGCAGATCATACTGGGTTCTTCTCGTTACTACTTCTACTTGGTGCCGCAAATAATAGGTCAACATTTCTCGCAGCTTTAGTACCCGCGGCTTGTTGTCCACCAAGGCCAGCATAATAATCCCAAATGTTTGCTGCAGTTGAGTAAACTTGAACAACTGATTAAGCAACACTTGGGGATTAGTTTCCTTTTTCAGTTCCACTACCATTCGCATGCCGTTCCGGTCCGACTCATCACGCAAGTCTGTAATCCCTTCGAGCTTTTTTTCACGGACAAGCACGGCTATCGTTTCAATTGTTTTCGCTTTGTTTACCTGAAAGGGCAATTCAGTAACCACAATCCGGGATTTCCCGTTCTCCATCCTTTCGATCTGGGTGATGGCGCGGATTTTTACAATGCCCCTTCCTGTTCTGTAGGCGGTGCGAATCCCCTCACGACCCAAAATCAAACCTCCCGTAGGAAAGTCCGGCCCGCTAATCCGCTGGAAAATCTCTTTATCATCACACTCCGGGTTATCAATGATGTGTACCAGGGCATCGACCACTTCCCGCAAGTTATGTGGCGGGATATTGGTAGCCATGCCCACAGCAATACCAGTAGAACCATTTAGGAGCAAATTAGGAAAACGGGAAGGCAAGACGGACGGTTCTTCCAGCGTATCATCAAAGTTGGACCGAAAATCGACCGTTTCCTTTTGAATATCGGAGAGCATTTCCACAGTTATTTTTGCCATTCTAGCCTCAGTATAACGCATAGCTGCAGCCGGGTCGCCGTCCACAGAACCAAAATTGCCATGCCCGTCAACCAACGGATAGCGGCTGGAAAAATCCTGCGCTAAACGCACCATGGCATCATAAACTGCCGTATCGCCATGGGGATGATACTTACCCAAAACTTCACCAACAAGACGGGCCGACTTTTTATGAGGTTTATCCGGCGACATACCCAAATCATGCATTGCATATAAAATGCGCCGGTGTACGGGCTTTAATCCATCGCGCACGTCAGGCAAGGCACGACTGACAATAACACTCATGGCATAATCTAAAAAAGACCCTTTTATTTCTTCATGAATAGGAATTGGGATAATTCTCCCGTGTGTAAAATTCATCTGGCATCACCTCCCGTTTAAATATCCAGGTTACGGACGTGTTGCGCATATTTTTCGATAAACTCACGTCGCGGTTCCACTTTATCTCCCATTAAGACGGTAAACATCTCATCTGCGCGAATGGCGTCTTCCATTGTCACTTTTAGAATGGTACGTTTTTCCGGATCCATAGTGGTCGACCACAACTGTCCCGGGTTCATTTCACCTAAACCCTTATAGCGCTGCAGAGAAGTGCCTTCTCTCCCTATTTCCAAGTAAAGTTTTTCCAACTGTTCATCGTTGTAAAGATAATGCTCTTGCTGCCTTTTCTTTAACAGATAAAGCGGCGGTTGGGCAATATAAACATATCCTGACTGGATCAGCGACTGCATATAACGGTAAAAAAAGGTTAGCAGTAGTGTGCGGATATGGGAACCATCGACATCGGCATCTGTCATGACTATAATTTTGTGATAGCGAGCCTTTGCAAGATCAAAATCGGTAGACACCCCGGTTCCAAGTGCTGTAATGATCGTCCGTATTTCTTCATTAGCCAATATTTTGTCTAACCTGGCTTTTTCCACATTAATAATCTTACCACGCAGCGGTAAAATTGCCTGAAAACGGCGGTCACGCCCTTGTTTAGCTGAGCCGCCGGCAGAATCTCCCTCAACCAGATATATTTCACACATCGCTGGGTCGCGACTGACACAGTCCGCCAATTTTCCGGGCAACGCCGTAATTTCCAAAGCGCTTTTCCGCCGGGCCAGTTCCCTGGCTTTGCGGGCTGCTTCGCGTGCCCTGGCAGCACTGAGGCTTTTCTCTATTACCCGCCTTGCCACCGCCGGATTTTCCCCAAAAAATGTGCCTAACTCCTCATAAATCACGGAATCTACAATGCTCCGCATTTCACTGTTGCCCAACTTTGTCTTTGTCTGACCCTCAAACTGCGGTTCAAGCAACTTTACGCTGATAATGGCTGTCAATCCTTCACGAATATCCTCGCCGCTTAAATTGCTTTCATTTTCCTTGAGAATATTGGCTTTGCGGGCGTACTCATTGACTAGTCTTGTCAATGCTGTTTTAAAGCCCAGCTCATGAGTGCCGCCCTCATGGGTACGTATATTATTAGCGAAAGAAAAAACCATTTCATTGTAACCTTCATGATACTGCAGTGCCACCTCCACCTGGCAGCAGTCTTCTTTTTCCTGTTCTAAGTAAATAACTTTTTTATGGAGAATCTCCTTATTTTTATTAAGGTACTCCACAAAAGATTTTATCCCGCCTTCATACTTAAATGTTTCACTGACATCCTCTTCCTGACGCCTGTCTGTAATCGTAATTCTGATTCCCTTGTTTAAAAATGCTAATTCGCGCAAGCGCTGTGAAAGCAAGTCTGTTTCATAATCTAACGTTTCAAAAATTTCAGCATCTGCTTTAAATGAAACTTTGGTTCCGCTTCCCTTTGTTTTTCCAATTACTTTTAACTCTGTAACCGGCTTGCCTCGTTCAAAGCGCATCCAATAGCTTTGACCGTCACGCCTAACCTCAACCTCTAACCACTCGGACAAGGCATTAACTACTGATACTCCCACTCCATGCAATCCGCCGGAAACTTTATATCCTTCGCCACCAAACTTGCCGCCGGCATGCAAAACAGTCAAGACAACCTCCACAGCCGGCTTTTTCATTTGTTGATGCTCTCCTACCGGGATGCCGCGCCCATCATCATCCACAGTAATAATATTGTCTTTTTCAATAGTTACATAAATATTTTCACAATGACCTGCTAACGCCTCGTCAATACTGTTGTCTACCACTTCAAAGACTAAGTGATGCAGCCCGCGCGGCCCGGTTGAACCTATATACATACTAGGGCGGCGTCTGACAGCCTCCAGTCCTTCAAGGACCTGAATCTGTGATTCATCATAATGATTATTATTTTTTTGATTGCCATTTTTTTCTTCCGACATTTTCCTGCCTCCGTTCGCCATACTGACCCCTACTTATCCAAAACATTAGCCTGAAACCTTTTTCTTAACGTGATTGGGGCAATAGGTGAATAACTGACATACTTACTTGTAACGATAAAAGATTTTACCTCATCATTGCCATGGTCTGCTTTGCTTTTAACAGTCTGTAAAAATTCTTTATTGCATTGTTTATCTTTTATTCGTATATCAAAAATACCTATAATATCTTCTCCTGCCACAACCCTGGAGCTGCCAATATGTAAAAACATCCAACCCCTCCTCGTGAAATTTTAGTTGATTGTAGTTTGCCCAGTACTCTCTGTTTTACAGCAAAGACAAATTTCCTCCCTTTGGGCTGTTACTACCGGCATACCACAGACAGTGCATAAAGGATACCCCTGCTGCCTATACCATTGAATTCTTTTTTGCTGAGAAATAAAAAAACTCTTGATTATCTTTTCCAGATCTTGTGTCAAAGTAACATTTTCAAACGCTTTTTCTATACGCTGCAAATTTTGCCCTTCCAGCTGCTGTTCTCGCCAGTTTTCTTTTTTTTCCGGCTGGTTGGCTTGTATTAAAATCGGTTCTTTTCCGCCAACTTGAAAGTGAATATTTGTAAGAATGTTTGTTCTTACAGCTTTGTTCAAAGAGCCAATAATTTGTTTTTTCTGTAAAGACAAATGCTGAGCCCAAACAGAATCCCGCACCCACACAAAAAGGATACCATTTTCAAACATGGTTGCTTTTGCTTTAGCAGCAATCTGCCAGCCCACCACCTCAGACCAGGCATCAATAAGCATTTGCCCTTTAATCTGTTTAGCATTGGGAAGTTTTTTCAACGTTTTAACAAGCAGTTGCTCTATGGGAATCAATTATAACACCTCGCCGCGGGAAACGGTAAATATTCTGCCGGCATGCCTGAAATTTCCCAGTCTTTCTGCTTCCGTACCGGTAATAAATGTTTGAACCCGTCCTTCTATCGTTTCCACTAAAAATCGCCGGCGACTCTCATCCAACTCAGAAAATACATCGTCAAATAATAAGACCGGATATTCACCAGTTTCTCCTTTCACATACTCCAATTCCGCCAATTTCAAAGCAAGTACTAATGTTCGCTGCTGTCCTTGAGAAGCATACATTTTTGCATTTTTACCGTTAATAAAAAAGAGAATATCATCCCGATGGGGGCCTACCAATGTTTGACCCCAGCGCACTTCTTCTTGTTTTCTTTCTTCTAAGCTTTCCAGAAGTGATTGACGTATCTGTTCAGGATGAGAACCTTCCTGATGAGTCGGTAAAGACGCATAATTTATATCCAAATTTTCACGGCTTCCTGTCAATTTGCGATGTGCCAACCTGGCTAAAAGACTGATCCGGTGAAGAGCCGCCATTCTTTTTGTCAAAATTTTGACGGCCTGCAGAACTAATTGTTCATTCCAACTTTCTATTTCCTGCGAACCAATTATTTTCTCCCGATATTTTTTTAGTAAAAAATTGCGTTGCTTCACAATCTGTTGATAACGCCCCAGTTCATATTCGTATACTGGGGAAACTTTTGCTATCTCTTCATCTAAAAAGCGTCTTCTTCCCTGAGGCTGCCCTTTTACTAAAGTTAAATCTTCAGGAGTAAATAAAACCGGAATTAATTGACCTAAATATTTTCTTCTTTCTACAAGCACACCTTCATTTTTATATATCTTTCTTCTCTTTTCTGACTCATAACAAACTTGCTGCGTCTGTTTTCCAAAACGTTTACTGACTATCCCTGAAACAAGACAACTCTTTTTTCCCCAAAAAACGAATTCACTTTCATGATGTGTCCTAAAAGAAGATCCTGAAGCTAAAAAAGAAATTGCCTCTAGTAAATTTGTTTTACCTTGCCCATTAGCTCCTACAAACAAATTCAGATTTTTATCTAACTCTAATTCAAGCTGAGAATAATTGCGAAAATGAATAAGTTTAAGTCCTTCTATTCTCAAAGGATTCTCCTTACACAGTTCAGATTTTAATCGGCAAAACAAGATAAAGGTAATCATCATGGAGGGAATCCCTGAATATACAAGGCTTATTAGGACCTGTAAGCTCGATCATGCACTTTTCTCCTTCAGAAATTTTCAGCATTTCAAGAATAAAACGAGAATTTAAAGAAATTTCCATATCTTCGCCCTCTAGTTCCGCCGAAACCTTCTCTTGGGTTTTTCCATATTTAGAAGACGTTCTCATTACCAAGCAATCTTTACTGATGAAAAACCGTACTACATTACTGGCAGCTTCTGACAAAAGCGAGGATCTTTCAACAGCCTGCATAAATTTTAAACAATCAAAAGAAACTCTTCCAGTAAACTCCTGAGGAATTACTCTTTCCACATCAGGAAAATTTTCTTCCAGCAAACGGGAAGTAATTCTCTTGTTTCTGCAACTTAATAATATTTGGTTTTGTGACACAAGAACATGAATAGTTTCTTCTTCTTCAGTAAAAATGCGCAGTACTTCTTGCAAATTTTTTGCAGGAACCAGAAATTTGCCGGCGTTAACAGCTTTATTTACCCGACAGTTTGTCGTAGCCAGTCTAAAGGTATCTGAAGCAGACAATGTTAATCTTTCTTCCTGGAGTGAAAACAATAAACCGTTAAAAGCCGGTTTTCGCTCATCATTAGAGACGCAAAACAATGTTTGTCTTAATGCTCTGCGAAAATCAGCCACTTTTACATTAAAACTGAATTCGACTGTTTGCGCAGAAATCTGTGGAGAAGAAGGATATTCTTCCGGATTAAAACCATATAACTGGAATTCAGATTGCCCACTGACAACCTCAGTAAGATAATTTTCTGGATTAATCGTTAATTGCACAGTCTCTCCCGGCAGCTTACGCATTATATCCACTATTTTTGACGGCAGGATCACTTTACCCACTTCCTGCTGCTCTATTGCAAACGTCGAACTTATTCCTAATTCTAAATTGGTGGCAGAAAGAGTCATACTGTTTCCATCGCACGTGAAAAGAATTCCTTCCAGCATTGAGAGATTGCTTTTGCTTGGAACTGCCTTAGCTACAATTTGCAATTGTTCCGCTAAGAGAGAGCGAGGAATAAACAAACGCATGATTATCTTTACCTCCAAGACTTAAGATATTTTAAAAAATAGTAGTAAAAGTAGTAGGGCGTGTGGATACTGTGGATAAAGCAGAAAAAAAGAGGCGCTGTTTAAGTTTTTTCTTGAGGATAAAGCAGTGGATAAAAAAATCTTTTTTCCACGGTTTGCACTGCTTTCTTAAAAGCCAAGTTTATAAAATAATGAACGAGTGTTTTTTTATTAGTTTATCCACAATTTATCAACACTTGTTGATTTTCTCGATGATTTGTTCGATGGATGTTTTTAATTTACGATTATCGCGCAGATCCGTATTGATTTTTTTATGAGCATGCATTACTGTCGTGTGGTCTCGCCCGCCAAACTCCTCACCTATTTTTGGCAGTGAAGAATCTGTTAATTCACGAGAAAGATACATGGCTATTTGACGAGGCAAAGCTACATTTTGCGTTCTTTTTTTTGCTTTTAACTCTTCGATTTTCAATGAAAAATGTTTAGCCGTTTCTTGTTGAATTTTTTCGATAGTAATAAATTTTGGCTTATCAGGTTTAGATAGAATAACTTTAAGAGCTTCCTCTGTTAAAGATAGATCGATTTTTTTATTAGTCAGAGAAGAATAGGCAATAACACGGATAAAAGCGCCTTCTAGTTCTCGAATATTTGTTACAATATTATTGGCGATGTAGAGCATAACGTCATCATCAACGCTTATTTTCTCCGAGAAAGATTTTTTTCTTAAAATAGCAATCCTCGTCTCTAAATCGGGGGATTGAATATCCGTAATTAAGCCCCATTCAAAACGTGAACGAAGACGATCTTCCAACGTAGGAATTTCTTTGGGAGGTCTGTCACTGGAAATAATAATTTGCTTATTGTTTTCATGTAAGGAATTAAAAGTATGGAAAAATTCCTCCTGCGTTTGTTCTTTCCCTGCTAAGAATTGAATATCATCTATGAGTAAAACATCAATATTTCTGTATTTATTCCGGAAATCGACAGTTTTATTGTCTCTGATGGAATTAATAAATTCATTAGTGAATTTTTCTGAGGAAATATAGAGAACTCGATAAGAAGGTGTACTTTCCAGGACATGATGCCCGATGGCATGCATTAGATGCGTTTTACCAAGTCCTACGCCCCCATAAATAAAAAGAGGGTTATATGCTCTAGACGGCGCTTCAGAAACAGCCAAGGAAGCAGCATGAGCAAAACGATTGCTAAGACCGATTACAAAGGTGTCGAACGTATATTTTGGATTAAGCCAAGAAGAAGCATTAAAGATTTTCTTTTCGCTGTTTTGCAGACGGTGTAAAGAGACATCTTGGGAAGATGTATCAAAACTTTCATTTTCGTTGATCCGTGGTGTTGTGAAGTGAACTTGGTAATTTTTATTTGAAACATCTTTTAATGCGTCACCGATCAGACCGGCATAACGGTCTTGTAACCAGTCGCGCGTGAAATCATTAGGAACACTGATTACTAAGGTGTCATCAGTAAGCGAGACAGGACGAGTGGTCTTTAACCAAGTTTCAAAACTGGGCTTGGTCATTTTTTTTTCAATCTTGTTGAGGGTGGCCTGCCAAATTTCCAGCAGTTCCTGTTCCATGGGCGAACCTCCTAAAAACTATGTTAAGACAAGAGTAAGGGGGAATCCCCCCTACAAACGTAATGCAAAAAAACTAGATAATTTAATGGTTAAATTCATTATTATAGGGGAAAAACAAAGTTGTCCACAAAATTTTAAACTTATCCACAAAAATTGTGAATAAAAAGATGAACCGGTTTGGCAAGCGCTTTGAGTTATGATTAACTATAAACTTATACACAAGTTGAACAAACAAGGCTTCTCCTGAAAAAAATTTCACAATAAACTCCGCTATGTAGAAAAATATGAAAGTAAAACCAACACCATCTTAACAAAATCTGCTGCAAGCTGCAATAGCGATTGTGGATAAAGCGACGACAAAGCAAGCAACAGAGCAAGCAACATAAGGCTTTCTCTTGATGAGCAGATATTGACATTAAGTATTGAAAAAGTTATAATCTGTTTGAAATAGGCAACGAAAGCAAAAGGTGAGTTTTTAAGGCAGGAGGTGTAGGGAATTGAAACGGACATATCAACCAAAAGTAAGAAAAAGAAAACGGATTCACGGTTTTCTTAGTCGCATGTCCACAGCGGCAGGGCGGTTAGTGATAAAAAGAAGAAGGGCAAAAGGACGCAAGAAGTTGTCTGCATAGCTTTCAGAAAAGTTTGAAAGCGAGATTGAGTAGATGAAAAAAGGACGATTAACGAAAAATTGTGAATACCGGCAAGTTTTTGCATGCGGCGCGTCTGTAGCAACCCGGTGGCTTGTGTTGTATAGAGCTGAGAATGGTCAGATTGAAAATCGGGCCGGGTTTGTCGTCAGCAAAAAGAACGGCAATGCCGTGATACGCAATCGTATTAAAAGACTTTTAAAAGAAGCATACCGTTATTATGCAAGTGAGCTGACCAAGGGCTATGATTTGGTCTTTATCGCCAGAGCACCGGCAGCAACATTTGATTTTACGCAGGCCGCCACCGAGATGGAACGTGTATTAAAAAGGGGCGGCCTTTTTAAAGTTATTTCAGGAAAAACCCAGGCTGAGAATAAAAGGTGATGATATAGTGAAATACTGTCTGATCTTTTTTGTTTGCCTTTATAGGAAGTTTATTTCTCCGTTAAAAAGAACGAGTTGCCGTTTTTATCCGACCTGTTCCCAATATGCGCTGGAGGCCTTGGAGCGATATGGAGCTATTAGCGGAACGTGGAGGGGACTCAAAAGAATATGTCGTTGCCATCCGTTCCATCCCGGCGGTTACGACCCGGTAGAATGAATTGACTTAGAGGGGGATATTTGATGATAACCGCCATAGGAGATATTTTAAATCAGATCTTGTTAACTTTTGATCGTTTTACTGGAAATTATGCGTTAGCAATTGTGCTTCTGACACTTTTAGTAAGGCTCGTTACGTGGCCACTGACGAACAAGCAGTTGGCTTCCGCAAAAGCAGTGCAAGAACTACAACCGGAAATCAAAAAATTGCAGGAGAAATATAAAAACGATAAGGAAAAACTGAATGCAGAAACTATGGAGTTATGGAAGAAGCATAAGGTTAATCCTGCAGCGGGCTGTCTGCCCCTTTTGATACAGATGCCTATTCTTTGGGCCATGTTTAATGTTTTGAGAGAACCTCCGCTGGAAGTGCAGAATTTTATCTTGTTAGGTATTGATATGCGACTTTCCGTTAACGACTTGCAGGCTGCGGGGCTGGCTTTCTCATTAGCAGCGCTGGGCTATTATTTTCTTGTTGCTCTCTCAGGAATAACTACATTTATTCAGCAGAAAATGATGATGACCGACAAGTCCCAACAAGCTTTGCTGATTTTTATGCCGATAATGCTCTTGTATTTTAGTCTTCAGTTTCCCGCCGGACTTGTTCTTTACTGGGTAGTTAATAACGTGCTATCCATTGTCCATCATCTTCTGATTAACAGACAGCCAGCGAAGGGAGCGGTGACTGAAAAATGAGAATGATGGAAGCTGCGGGGAAGACGGTTGAAGAAGCAACCCAAAAAGCATTAGCAGCATTAAATCTTCCGCGGGAGGATGTATCAGTAGAGGTTATAGCCGAGGCAAGCAGCGGCCTTTTTGGCCTTTTTGGCTCTAAATATGCTAAAGTGCGTGTTTCTGAAATAGTAACACCGGATAAACATATGAGTGATTTTTTGGCAGGAATTATGCAGCATATGAATATTAGCGGCGATGTGGACACGAAAAGGGAAGAAGATATTTTAAAAATAAATGTTAGTGGCAGTAAAATGGGGATACTAATTGGTAAACGCGGACAGACGCTTAATGCGTTGCAATATCTCCTCAATGTGGCGTATCATCGCCGTTTCCCCGGGGATGATTGCCGTATAGTGCTCGATGTGGAAGATTATCGGTTAAAGCGTGAGGAAACACTGCGAACGCTGGCTTTGAATCTGGCCAAAAAGGCGGCGCGTTACTGCCAGGAAGTGGTGCTCGAGCCTATGACGGCACAAGAAAGGCGGATTATCCATACCGCATTGCAGGATAACGCAGCCGTTTCCACCTTTAGCCAGGGAGAAGAACCTTTCCGTAAAGTAGTGATAGCGCCTAAAAAATAAGAAAAAGAAGCATGAAAGTTTCCTATGCTCTAAAAAACATAAAAACCGCGGCCTGAGGCAGCGGTTTTTTTAAGAGGTGGTTTTGTGTCAGAAGAGACCATAGCTGCTGTTGCCACACCTCCCGGAGAAGGCGGTATCGGCATCGTCCGGATCAGCGGCTCTGCAGCTTACGCCATTGGGCTGTCTCTCTTTCGCTTCAGCCGGCAAGTGCTTAAACCAAAATCACACCGGCTCTATTATGGCCATGTAGTTAATCCCGCAGACGGGCGCGCAGTTGATGAGGCGCTTGTTGCTTTTATGCAGGCACCGCATACCTATACCCGGGAAGATGTGGTGGAAATTAACTGCCACGGTGGAATCATGCCGCTGGCTAAGATATTGGAATTGGTTTTAGCAGCAGGAGCACGGCTGGCGCAGCCGGGCGAGTTTACCCAGCGGGCTTTTCTCAATGGCCGGATTGATTTGGCGCAAGCAGAGGCCGTTATCCAGATTATTCGAGCCAAAACAGAGCAGGCTATGGAGCTGAGCTTGGCACAGCTGCAGGGCCGCCTTTCAAAACAAGTGAGGGCAGTCCGTCAGTCGCTTTTGAGGTTGCTCTCCCACCTGGAGGCAGCTATTGATTTTCCGGAACATCATGATGTGGAGGATTTGGCGCTGCAGGAATTGCGCAGCGGCATAACAGCAGCTCTGGCAGAAACGGAAACATTATTACAGACGGCTGATCAGGGGCGGATTATGCGGGAAGGAGTGCGCACCGCGATAATCGGTAGGCCAAATGTAGGCAAAAGCTCACTTTTAAATGCCTTGTTAGGTGAACAACGTGCTATTGTAACTGCCGTGCCTGGTACTACCCGTGATGTTTTGGAGGAAAGCATCAATTTGGGCGGCGTGGCATTAACTATAGTAGATACCGCAGGCATTAGAGAAACAGCGGATGAGGCAGAAAAAATTGGTGTGGAGCGGGCAAAAAAGGCATTGAGGAATGCGGATTTGATTTTGTATGTGCTTGATTTGTCTGCGGAAGTCGATATGGAAGATAGGGAAATTTTAGCATCAATACAGGAGAAGCCTTGTATTCTTGTCGGAAATAAAACAGACTTAGTAGCCGATGTCCAAGAGTTGGCAGGCAAATTTGCCGGTGAGCTGCCGCCGTTTCCTTTTGTGGGGATGTCGCTCTTGGAGGGACAGGGGTTGGAGTTGCTGGAGCAGACGATTATTTCTTTGATTTTTCAGGGGTCTGTGTATGTTCCGCAGTCTGCCATGGTGACAACTGCGCGGCATAAGGATGCGCTTAAGCGAACCAGCCAAGCCCTGGAGGAACTGTTGGCAGCTTTGGCGGCAGGATACGCGCCCGATTTGCTCGCCATCGACTTGCACACCGCAGTGGAAGCGCTGGGGGAAATTACCGGAGAGTCGGTAGCTGCCGATTTAACAGAAGAAATATTTCGCAATTTCTGTGTCGGGAAGTAATTTGGGCTGGAGTGAATGATGATGATTTATTTGGCTGGAGAGTATGACGTTATTGTTATTGGAGCAGGCCATGCCGGCTGTGAAGCAGCTTTAGCTGCTGCCCGAATGGGCTGCAATACATTGCTTTTGACCATCAACCTGGATGCGGTAGCTCTTATGCCATGCAACCCAGCTATCGGCGGGCCTGCCAAGGGGCACTTGGTTCGAGAAATAGACGCTTTAGGCGGGCAAATGGGCAGAACAATTGATCAAACAAAAATTCAGATTCGCATGCTAAATACTGCTAAAGGACCGGCAGTCTATGCGTTACGGGCACAAGCCGACAAGTGGCTCTATCAGCAAACTATGCGTCAGGTGCTGGAAGAAACAGCTAATTTGCACTTGCAGCAAGCAATGGTGGAGAGCTTACAAGTCAAAGGGGGCCGGGTTTGCGGCGTGATTACACAAAACGGCGCTTCTTACCAGGCTGGGGCAGTAGTATTGACGGCAGGAACTTATCTGCGCGGCAGCATAATTTTGGGGAATGTGCAGTATTCCGGAGGGCCAAACGGGCAGCAGGCGAGCAAGGGATTATCTGCCAATCTGCAGCAGTTGGGCCTGGAATTGCTGCGTTTTAAAACGGGGACTCCGCCGCGTGTTCACAGAGATACTATTGATTTTTCCCGGACAAGCATTCAGCCTGGCGATGAGGACGCGCTTTATTTTTCTTTTGCGGAAAAGGCGGCAAAAACCGAACAGCTCCCTTGTTGGCTGACTCATACTACGGCGGAGACACACGCTATAATCAAGGAAAATCTCCACCGCTCTCCGCTCTATGGCGGTGAAATCAAAGGTGTTGGTCCACGGTATTGCCCTTCAATTGAGGATAAGGTGGTTCGTTTTGGTCAGCGGTCATCACATCAAGTTTTTCTGGAGCCTGAAGGACGGAATACCGCCGAATATTATGTCCAGGGCCTGTCCACTAGTCTTCCCGAAGATGTGCAGTTAAAGATACTGCGTACAATCCCGGGACTGGAACGGGTGATGATGATGAGACCGGGTTATGCAATTGAATATGATTGCCTCAATCCCTTGCAGCTAAGCCTTACCCTTGAAGCAAAAGAAGTAGGCGGACTCTTTAGCGCTGGGCAGATTAACGGTTCTTCCGGCTATGAGGAAGCGGCTGCGCAGGGAATTTTGGCCGGCATCAATGCCGCTTTACTTGTTGCGGGCAAGGAACCATTGACCATAGATCGCTCGGAGGCATACATCGGCGTACTGATAGATGACCTGGTGACAAAGGGAACACTGGAACCATATCGGATCATGACTTCAAGAGCTGAATATCGCTTACTTTTGCGTCAGGATAATGCCGATTTGAGACTTACCCCTCTGGGTTACAGAGTTGGCCTGATTTCGCAGGAGCGCTACCTTCGCTTTGAGCAAAAATATCAAGCTGTAGAGCGGGAAAAGGAACGGTTAGCAAAAGTTAATATCACTGCTAATCACCAGACAAATACTATGTTAGCTTCCTTGGGCAGCAGTCCATTGAGCGGGTCTGTATGGGCCAGTCAGCTCTTGAGGCGGCCTGAAATAACTTACGAAAAGCTGCTGTTCTTGTTGCAGGAAACCAGCCAATTATCCCGGGAAGTAGCGGAGCAAGTCGAAACCCAGCTGAAATATGAAGGTTATATAGTGAAACAGCAGCAACAGATCGACAGATACAGGAAGATGGAAAACAAACTATTACCTGACGACGGGTCCTATTGCAAGCTGGAGGCCCTCTCACGTGAAGCTGCAGAAAAACTGGCGAAAATAAGACCGCGCTCCTTAGGTCAAGCCAGCCGTATCTCTGGCGTGTCGCCGGCGGATATTGCTGTATTGCATGTTTGGCTTGAACAGCGGCGGCGCAAAGGAGAGCTGAGCCATGGGGAATAAACTGGCGGAATATCTTCTTGCTAGAGGCATTGAGTTGCCTGCTGCGGCAGCCCCTCTCTTTGAGCGCTATTATGAACTTTTGATTAGCGCCAATGAAAAGATCAATTTGACAAACATAACTGAGCGGCAGGAAGTTTTTATTAAGCATTTTCTTGATTCTTTGGAGCTGCTTACTTGGCGCAGAAAGTTGAGCGGATCTCTCCTTGATGTGGGCAGCGGCGCAGGATTGCCAGGCTTGCCGTTGAAGGCTGTCTGTCCGGAACTCTCTTTGACGCTGCTGGATTCATCGCGTAAGCGGGTGAATTTTTTACAGGAAGCAGCCCGAGAGCTGGGGCTTGGGCAGGTGACGGCTTTACACGGGCGGGCCGAGGATTTCGGCCGTAATCAAACTTATCGTGAGCAATTTCCGTTAGTTGTTTCCCGGGCTGTTGCCAGGCTAAACGTTTTATGTGAACTTTGCTTGCCCTTTGTGGAGCCGGGCGGATATTTTGTCGCCTACAAGGGTCCGGATGGGGTTGCAGAGTTGGCTGAGGCTCAAACAGCCCTAATGAAGCTGGGTGGTCGGGATGAAGTTGTTTGGCCCTACACTCTCCCCCTGAACATGGGTCAGCGACTGCTGATCCTAATCAAAAAAGAGAGGACGACACCGGCAAAATATCCGCGCAAAGCAGGGATTCCAGAGAAGAGACCTCTTTGACGATCACCCCGGCGCTTTGCGCCACCCCTCCTCAGGAGGGGAATTAACCCTCTGCTTTGTGCTTTCAAACCGCACATCCCAATTCCCCTCCCTTGGAGGGGTGCCCGATAGGGCGGGGTGGTCGCATGATACACATAAGGTTCACAGATAAAAAATCTTAAAAAGACGGAACCCTTTGCAATAAAACCACCCCGGCGCATTGCGCCACCCCTCCTCAGGAGGGGAATTCCCCTCTGCTTTGCTTTCAAACTGTGCATCCCAATTCCCCTCCCTTGGAGGGGTGCCCGATAGGGCGGGGTGGTTGCCTCCCCCTGGAGGAGCCCCGCCCCTGGCCCTGCTTCTCAGATGAGACCGTCCTAGTGGACGTCTTTTTTTATGGGCCGGAAAATTTTTGGCAGGATATTCCATTTCAATGTCGAAAAATTCAGAAGGTGACTACAATATTTATGGAGGGGAAAACATGAGAGACGACTTAAAAACACTGATTGATATTGAAAGCAAAGAAGGTGAACAGGGAGAAATCCGTCACGTTTTCATAGAAAATATTCGACCAAATCCTTATCAGCCGAGAAAGCAGATTGATTTGGAAAAAGTTCAGGAATTGGCTCAGTCAGTGAGAACATACGGTCTCTTGCAGCCTGTGATTGTGAGAGAAAGCCACCAGCACGATTACGAACTAGTGGCAGGTCATCGGCGACTAATGGCCTGCCAGATTTTAGGCTGGAGTGAAATACCGGCCATTGTTAAGCGATTATCAAACAGCGGCATGGCTACGGTTGCTCTGATTGAAAATTTGCAGCGGGAAAACCTTACTTTTCTGGAGGAGGCGTTGGCCTACGATAAAATTTTGCAGGAGTTCAAGCCAAAAGTTACGCAGGAAGTGTTGGCGCAACGCTTGGGCAAATCACAGTCTACCATCGCCAATAAATTGAGGTTACTGAAACTGCCGGAACTGGTTAAGGAAAAGCTGGTTGCCGACGAAGTGACAGAACGTCATGCCAGGGCATTGCTTAAGCTGCCTGATGAGCATGCCCAGCTACGGGTGCTTCAAGAAGTAATAAATTTGCAGTATACGGTCCAACAGACGGAGAAACGGGTAGCCGATTATCTGCTTAAACTAAACCCCCCTCCCAGCAAGGAGCGACGCAAGGTGATTATCCAGGATGTTCGCATCTTTCTCAATACAGTTCGGCAGGCTGCGTCCATCTTAGAAGCGGGAGGGGTAGCGATAAAGATTATGGAGCAGGATTTGGGTGAGAACATTGAAATAACTATTAGCATGTCCAAACAGAAGAAAAGAAGCGAAAAATTTCTTGCTGCCCCTGCTAAGGCAGTGATTAATTAAGCAGCTATTTCCCAGGCAATAACAACGCTCTTTTTCGACAACGTTTGCCGTCTGCTAACAAAAAAATCTCTTTGTGGCAGGAGACGGCAGCAAATGCGCGAATACCTAAGTGTATTGCACAGAAACGGGGTGGAAGGATGGCTCGTGTTATTGCGGTGGCAAATCAAAAAGGAGGCGTTGGCAAGACGACCACCTCCGTCAACCTAAGCGCTTGCTTGGCTGCGGTGGGTAAAGCGGTTCTTCTTTTAGATATCGACCCGCAAGGAAATGCGACTAGTGGCATCGGACTGGAGAAAAAGAATATCAAGATGTGCATTTATGATGCGCTGATTAATGACATTCCTCTTAAAAAAGTTGTCTTGAAGCCGCCTCTGGACAGGGTGGAGGTAGTGCCTGCTACCATTCAACTGGCGGGAGCTGAAATTGAGCTGGTTCCTACTATGTCCCGGGAGGTGCGGTTGCGCCGCGTATTAGAGGAGATTAGGGAGAATTATGAGTATGTGATCATCGATTGCCCGCCTTCACTTGGGCTGTTAACTATTAACGCGCTCACAGCGGCAGACACCGTTTTAGTGCCGATTCAGTGTGAGTACTATGCCTTAGAGGGTCTTAGCCAGTTGACGAACACAGTTAAGCTAGTGCAAAGACATTTAAACAGCCGCTTAGACTACGAAGGCGTTTTGCTTACTATGTATGACGCGCGCACTAATTTGGCAGCTCAGGTGGCGGAGGAGGTACATAAATATTTTGGCAGCAAAGTGTTTAAGGCGGTGATTCCGCGCAATGTTCGACTCAGTGAGGCTCCAAGCCATGGTCAACCAATAATCATCTATGATGAGCGGTCCAAAGGAGCGGAAATGTATATCCAGTTGGCAAAGGAAGTGATCGCGAATGATCAGGAAACGGCTGGGTAAAGGATTGCAGGCGCTAATTCCAGAAATTGAGGACGCGCCTATGGCAGAAGCGCTGGAACTCCCAATAACCCAAATCCAACTTAACCCGTACCAACCACGCAAGACATTTAATGAGGAAAAATTGGCGGAGCTGGCCAGATCGGTAGGGCAGCACGGAATTTTACAACCGCTAATAGTCCGCCCCGCGGGGCAGAGTTTTGAGTTGGTCGCCGGCGAAAGACGATTGCGAGCAGCCGGCATTGCAGGGTTGGAACAGGTGCCGGTCGTGGTAAAATTGCTCTCAGATCGCGAAATGATGGAAATGGCCTTGATTGAAAACCTGCAGCGGGAAGATTTAAACCCGTTGGAAGAGGCTGAGGCATACAAGAGACTGCAGGATGAGTATGGTTACACCCAAGAGCAATTGGCAGAGCGGATAGGGAAAAGTCGTTCAGCAGTGGCAAACACCTTGCGCTTGCTTGCTCTGCACCCCGACGTTCGGGGCGAGCTGGCGAGTGGTCGCCTTAGCGAGGGACATGCCCGGGCGATTCTTGCTCTCTCTCTGGAGAAACAGGCTGATGCAGCCAGAAGGGCGATTGAACTGGGGTTGTCCGTGCGGGAGACTGAGCGGCTGACGAACCAGCTGCCGAAAGCCAGAAGTGAGCGCGAAAAAAAGCCGGATAAAGACGTCTATCTTGCCGACCTGGAAGATCGGTTGCGTCAAGCATGTGGCACAGCAGTGCATGTGAGAATGATGGGCAAGGCTGGAGGCAAGCTGGAGATTCAGTTCCATGATTTAGGCGAGCTGGAAAGACTGTGCGAGCTGTTGTTTTGACATTGTTTCACGTGAAACATTTAAGCAGCATTGTTTCACGTGAAACAATATTTTACTAATGAGGTGCAGCAATGGATGTATCATGGAGTTACGCGCTCCTGGGCACGGCGGTAAACGGAGCCGCCATTCTGACCGGGGGCGTGCTTGGTGTCTTGCTTGGCAACCGTATTCCTGAGCGCGTAAAGCAGCGCGTGCTCCAGGGGATAGCCTTGGCAGTATTGTTAATTGGGATCAAAATGGCGCTTGAGACGCAAAACATGTTGGTGGTAGTGTTTAGCATTGTAATTGGCGGGATTGCGGGCGAGTTGCTGGGAATTGATGCCTGGCTGAAAAAAATAGGGGATTGGCTGGAGTTGCAGGTATCAAAGAGCGGGTCGGGTATGGCTAAGGCCTTTGTTTTTGCCACACTCCTTTATGGCGTTGGCTCCATGGCAGTAATGGGTGCCTTAGAAAGCGGTTTGTTAGGCCGGCACCAGATTCTTTATGTTAAAGCTGTTTTGGACGGTACCACCAGTGTGGCATTGGCCGCATCCATGGGGATAGGAGTCAGTCTTTCCGCAGTGCCGATAGTCCTTTATCAGGGGTCAATCGCCTTGGCTGCAGGTTCGCTGCAACCTTTCCTGGGAGCCAATGTGGTTCGTGAGTTGTCCGGGGTTGGCGGGTTGCTGATTCTGGCGGTCGGGTTAAATATGCTGGAATTACAGGAAATTAAGGTAGCCAATTTTTTGCCTGCTTTTTTAGTGGTACTGGTCTGGGTAGGGGTCCTGCCCACACTATTTTAAATAATGCGGTTATGGGGGTGCGGTGATGGAGGAGTCTTACCAGTTATATTTTTTTATTGCGATCGCGGCCTTGTTGGTCATCTGTTTAGTTCTCTATTGCAAGCTGTCTTATCTTGCAAAGCGATATAAAGCTTTTATGCTGGGTGCTAACGGGCTTAGTTTGGAGACTAGTCTTGAGAGCTTGCACACCGAGATCAAGGCTATGGACGGAGAAATAGTGGCAAACCGGGGACGAATCCAAGAATTGGCCAAGGTGTTGGACACTGCCACAAGAGGCGTTGGTGTGGTGCGCTTTAATGCCTTTCAGGAAACCGGCAGCGATTTAAGCTTTGCCGTAGCGTTTTTAGATGCTGAGAAAAATGGCGTGGTAATCAGCAGTATTTACGGCCGCGAGGAGTCGCGGACATACGCAAAACCTTTAGAGGGTGGGCAGTCTGCCTATCACTTAGGGAGCGAAGAACAGGAAGCTATTCGTAAAGCAAGCGAAGCGCTTCAGCCTTTGTTTCCAGATACAGGGAGAAAAGAAAAGAGATGAATAGCGCCGGCTTTACAGAGTGTGGCAGCAGCATGACGCCGACGAAAGAACCCCTTTATTTCATCGTAAATCCGGCTGCTAACAACGGAAGAGCGCAAGAAACATGGACAGCATTGGCATCGTGGCTTAGTTCTGAGAAGATTCCGTACCGAGTTGCGTTCAGTCAAGATGGCGATGATATTGAGCGGCTTTCACGCCTGGCAGCGGCAGAAGCTGGTGCCGTTGTGGCGGGAGTTGGCGGAGACGGGACGCTTTCTCGGATTGCAGATGCGCTGGTAGGTACCGAAGCCGTTCTTGGTGTTATTCCTGCCGGCACGGGAAATGACTTTGCTCGCAGCTTCAGAATTCCTGTAAGCCCCTCGGAGGCTTGCGCGGTTCTGCTTCAAGGGTTGACTGTGCCGTTAGACGTGGGACGTATGAACGGACGGATGTTTCTTAATGTGGTGGGTGCGGGACTGGATGCGGCAGTAGTCGTGGATGCTAACCGTTTATTTAAAAAATTTGCCGGCTCCCTGGGTTATTTTCTTTCCTTGCTCAAGCAACTTATTTTTTTTCAGCCGATGGAGATGGAGATTCGACTTGACAGCAATGTTTTTAGGACAAAAGCCTGGTTTGTGACGGTGGCCAATGCCCGTTATTATGGCAGTGGCATGAAAGTGGCGCCTATGGCAGATCCTCAGGATGGGCTGGCTGATGTTATTGTCGTGGAAAATCTTCATCGGCTCCGATTTTTAAGCTTGTTTCCCTTGGTTTACAGCGGCAGGCATGTAGGGCACTCGGCAGTAAAACTGTTTCGGAGCGCTCAGATAACCGTAGTCAGCAAAAAGCCGCTCTTTGTTCACGCAGACGGCGATTTGTATGGCACAACACCGTTAACTATTGTGATGGAAAGGCATGCCGTTAGATTGAAAGTGCCTCGGGACAAAGGGACAGGTGATTTGTCCCATTTTAATGGGTTGGGATAATGTTTAGTTAGGATTGTCAGTTGTTTACATTATCCCCCAGTTCTGCATTTTCATTTTTCCATGTTAACTTTTTCTTCGGATGCTTTTCGATTCATTTCCTCGATTGCTTAGTTGAAGTGGCTAATGGCAATAACAAAAAAATACTCTGCGAACTCTATGTTTGCAGGGTATTGCGCTATTTTGGCTTTGATGACTGCTGCAAAACATGGGACAAATCACCTGTCCCCTTGTCCCAATGACTGCTGCAAAACATGGGACAAATCACCTGTCCCCTTGTCCCAAATTTCTTCATAACATCTCCATATTTCCTACATCAATTCTGCAAATCTTTGGCGTAAGATAAGGTTGTACTTAAAACGCAGAATGGAGGTGAGAAAAATGAAAAGAAGCATGTTAATTGCTTTAATGGTAGCTTTGGTTCTGGCTCTGGCAGTGCCGTCTGCATTAGCTCTTAACGACAACCAGAAGGTTGAGTTGGAAAAGCTGTACGAACAGCAACATCAACTACGACTGCAGATTCTGGAGACGCAAGTAGAAGTCGGTTTAGTAGAGACCGAAGATGCAAACCTTTTTAAAGAGCGGATGCAGGAGCGCTGGGAAGCACAAAAACAGCGTATGACTGAGGGTGATTACAGCTTCGGCTTCGGTCGTGGTGGTGGCAAAGGCCGCGGGTTTGGCGGTCGTGGCTGTGGAAACTGCCCGGTAGCTGAAGAAGCACCCGCACTATAAGAAGAACAAAGAAAGCCGAACCCATGTGGTCCGGCTTTCTTTTTAAATATCATTACATTACAATAGCAATAAGGGTAAATCGCGGAGGTGTTTTGATGGAAAAGATACTAGTAGTGGACGATGAGGAGAAAATCACGCGTGTCATTCGTGCTTACCTGGAAAAAGAGGGTTTTGCCGTCACCGAGGCACATGACGGGAAAACGGCACTGGAGCTTGCCCAAGTCGGCGGTTATGACTTAATGATTTTAGATTTAATGCTACCCGAACTCTCTGGTGAAGATGTTTGTAGACGTCTGCGACGCCATGAGAATACCATTCCTGTTATTATGCTTACTGCCAAAGGGGCGGAAGAGGAAAAGATATTAGGGTTGGGACTTGGCGCTGACGACTATGTTGTGAAGCCTTTTAGCCCCGGTGAATTAGTTGCCCGCGTGCAAGCTGTATTGCGTCGCTTCCGGACAAAGCCTGGTTTGCTGGCCGATGTGCTCGACTTCGCTGACGGTGAGTTGATCGTCGATACACTGCGTCATGAAGTTAGCTTCCAAAATAAAAAGCTAGATCTTACAGCCACTGAATATAAATTGCTCACTGCCATGGCAAGAAAACCAGGACGAGTCTTTACACGGGGTGAACTCTTGGAGATTGCCCAAGGAGCGTTGGCCACCGGTTTTGACCGCACCATTGACAGCCATATCAAAAACTTACGGCAAAAGTTAGAACCTAGCCCGGAAGAGCCGCGTTTTGTGCGGACGGTCTATGGCATCGGCTACAAATTCGCAGGTGAATGACCATGAAAAATAGCCTCTCCAAGAAAATTACTATGGCCATGGTAACGTTGGCTGTGAGCGGAATTCTGCTAACCGTAATCATTACAAACCTCTTTTTATCCTGGAATTTTAACCGCTATTTACGAAGTGTGCAGGAGGAGCAAAACCGTCGTATCGTTGAAACATTGGCAGAACTCTATGCAGAAGCTACTTCGTGGACGGAAGTTCGCCGATCCACCATACATGTAGGCTCTACAACCAGCACACAAATTCGTGTCTTCGACAACGGGGAGAGAATCATCGCCGATTCTCTCCCCGGCATGATGCAAGGGAAGCAAGGACGCCGCTGGCAGAGGGCACAGATAGTCCGCGGCCAAGCGTATACCTATCCGCTCCATGTTAATGAACAGCGGATTGGTGCTGTGGAAATCACACATTTAGGCCAGCAAGGCCTCTGGACTGGAGAAGCGCAGGTGTTTCGTCGTACTGTCATGGAAAGCGCGCTCTTTACCGGCCTTACCTTTATACTTGCTGCAGGATTGGTGGGAAGTCTTCTTTCCCGACGCCTTACCTCCCGTTTCATCGGGCTAACTAGTGCCGCTGAAAAATGGGGGCATGGCCACTTTAATGCCCGGGTAGATGTGGATGGCGACGATGAACTGACCGTCTTGGGTGAAACCATGAACCGCATGGCTCACCGCCTTGAGGAACAAAGTAATCTGCGTAAAAAACTAACTGGTGACATCTCCCATGAATTGCGCACTCCACTAACCACTATTCAAAGCTACCTGGAAGCATTTTTAGACGACGTCATGGTACCCGATGAACAAAGCGTTAAGACCATTCTTGAAGAGTCCCGCCGCTTAGGCCGCCTAGTTAGCGACCTACAGGAACTGACCACCGTCGAATGCCGGACTAAATCAGCGGAATTATCCGTTTTAGAGCTCAATGATTTCACGCTGAAAGAAACAGAACGTATCAAGCCTATGTTAGCGCAAAAAGGCATTGAATTCCAAGTACAAATAAAAAATACCCCGGTCTGCATCACGGCAGATGAAGCGCTGCTTGGCAGAGTCTTGGGCAATCTGTTGGTGAATGCTTATAAGTATACGCCTGCGGGCGGGAAAGTCACTGTTTCTGTTTTCGAACAAGGCACCGGTGCTGGTGTAGCGGTAGTTGATAACGGATGCGGCATAGCCAAAGAACATCTACCCCACATTTTTGAGCGCTTCTATCGTGTCGATCCTTCCCGCACTCGCGTCACTGGTGATACCGGCATCGGCCTTGCCATCGTAAAAGAACTGGCAGAAGCCATGGGCGGCTCCGTCGATGTGGCAAGCGAACTCTATCAAGGCAGTACTTTTCGTGTTATTCTACAAAAAGCACCGGAGTAGGTAGACAGGGTAATTGCCAGCGCAGAAGCGCGCGTTCAATAATCTGACGGACGTAAATACCTTGGTTCAGCGTATTATGTCAGGACGGATTTCTTCATTGATTCTATATGTTCATTGTCTTCGAAGCTGAAGTAGAGGGCACGGGCTATGGTTTCGGCTAAGTGCATTACCAGGCTTAGGCGGGTGTTTTGCAGGACGAAATATTCCAGAAAACCGCATACGTTTACAATACCGCTAATATAAATATTGCCAACGCTGGGCAAGTCCTTATTGACCCCTGCGCCGGGGCGCAGTGAACCTGCCCCGACATCGATAGATCCCACGCTTTCTAGGCGACCAAGGCAGGCGTCTATGGCAATAATAAAGGGACTGGCATAGATTTTTTTAATTTTGTTTATAGTTTCCAGTAAGTTTACGGCATGGACCGGTTCTTCAAGTGTGCCATAGACAAAAACCATTTTCGGCTGCAGACGGCTGAGTTTTGTGCCAATCAGCGGTCCCAAAGCATCGCCGGTAGAACGATCAGTGCCGATGCATAGTACCACAAGCTGGTCCACCTCTTGCCGAAAGTTTTCCCGCATCAGACGTTGCAAGGTTCTTTTGACTTTTTGAACGGCAAATGGATCTGAGCCTGCCACGCGAGACGGTTTTTTCTCCTCGCTTGAAAAGAGCTTTCTGAAGCTGGACATATTGAACCTCCGCTAAGAATAATTATGCCATAGTATACTAACTTTATCTTCGCATTATGTGTTGCAGAGGAAAGATAGCGGGGGACTATGTTGTTTCCCGGGAGGCGGCATCAAAATCGGCAGGAGGCGTTTTCATGTCCTGGGTTGATCTTGCCGCGCTGACAGTGATGCTCTGGCATTCTGCTAATGGGTATCTGCTTGGGGGCAGACAGATGGTTCTCAGGTTTTGCGGCCTGGTTGCAGCGCTGTTGGTGGCGCTCTATTTACAAAAACCATTTTCCCTGTATTTAAGCCTAGAGTGGCAGGCTGAGAGATTTTTTGGCAGATTAATTTCCCGTTCTCTGGCGGAGCTTTTACATGTGGGTGCAACAGGTTCTTTTGACTTTCAGTTGCCGCCCTTGGCCGGCGCTGTGATGCAGCGTCTGGCGGAAGAGCCAGAGACAATAGCAGCCTTCAGCCAGGTAGCCGCTTCTCAGGCGGTGGGGGAAATGATGATACGATTTTTAGCTGTAATAGTATTTTTTTATTTTTTGGCAGTCGCCTTCACTTTGATTTTAAGAGTTGGGCGCCAAAAGCTTAAATGCAACAACATCACGGAGTCGCAACGTTTTTCCGGACTGATAATCGGTTCACTCTGCGGGTTGCTGCTTTCTTTGCTCTGCTGTGTTCTCTTGGATGCGCTCTCCATCTTTACGGCTAGCGCCTTTCTGGGGCAGGATCTGAGCGGATCTTATCTATATCTGGTTACAGCCCATGTTTTGGCGTTTATCCTCTAGGAACGAGAATAGGTACGCAGGGCCACAACCCGCCCTGCCGATTTGATAAAACAGCGTCTTTTTTATTGTAGCTGATGCAGGAGTTTGCCAGTCTTGGGCAGAATAGGTTAGCGTCTAAATATTCAGAATGTAAGAAGGAGGAACAGTTGGATGCGGATAATTTTGCTGGGGCCGCCCGGCGCTGGAAAAGGGACACAGGGAGAGCGGCTAGTTAAAAAGTATAATATTCCCCATATTTCCACCGGAGATATTTTCCGGGCTGCCATTAAAGAAGGCACGGAAATGGGCCTGAAAGCTAAAGAGTATATGGATAAAGGAGCATTAGTTCCCGATGAGGTTGTGGTGGGAATCGTTCGGGAGCGACTTACTCATAAGGATTGCGCCGGCGGATATTTGCTGGACGGTTTTCCCCGTACGCTGGCTCAGGCTGAAGCATTGGATGCGGCTCTGCAGGAAATGGACACGCCTTTGACCGGTGTGCTTAATGTGGATGTTAATCAGGAAGAACTGGTGGAACGCCTCACGGGCCGGCGCGTCTGCAAAGGATGCGGCTCATCCTATCATGTCAAATTTAATATGCCGAAGGTAAGAAATGTGTGTGATAAGTGCGGGGTTGAGCTGTACCAGCGCGCAGATGATACTGTGGAGACTGTTAAGCAGCGCCTGGAAGTATATAGAAATCAGACCTCCCCATTGATTGATTTTTATCAGCAAAAGGGAATACTTTATACTGTAGACGGTTCCCGCGACATTGATGAAGTTTTCGCTGAAATTGTCACTATTCTGGAGGCTAGACAGTAAAGATAATTCGTAAAACAGGGAGATGGCATGGTTCAAGAATTGCAACAACTGGACTTGTCTCGTGCATCGGCTGAGCAGTTTCTGCTCCCTCTTGCTCTTTCTTGGGGAGCAAGAGTTTTTGCTGTGCTGGTAATTATTGTTTTTGCCCGTTTTGCTCTTCATTTTGGCCATGCCTTCATCGAAAAGCTCCTTGCCCCCTCACTTGTGATTAAGGAAGGCAAGGCAAAAACCCTAGTGCCGCTGCTTAAATCTATCTGGCGCTATACCGTTTATGCGCTGACTGTGGTAACGGTGCTAAGTCGCTTACAGATTATGGATATAGGCCCCATTCTGGCGGGAGCGGGGATTGTCGGTTTGGCTGTAGGTTTCGGCGCACAGAATTTGGTCAGGGACGTTATTTCCGGTTTTTTCCTGATACTGGAAGACCAGTTTTCCGTAGGCGATTTTATTACCGTCGGCGCTTTTAGCGGGGAGGTGGAAGAGTTGGGGCTGCGGATTACTAAAATTCGTGACTTCAGCGGCGAGGTCCATATTATACCGAATGGCAGAATAGAAGCGGTAACCAACAGAACACGCGGCAATATGCGTGCGATGATTGACGTAAGGATCTCCCATGATAAGGATGTTGACGAAGTTCTGGCGCTTCTAGCAGAATTGATGCGCGAATATGCGCAAGGTGAGCCTAGCGTGGTGGAGGGACCTACCGTGTTGGGTGTGACAGACTTAAGCGATGCTTTTGTGCAAATTAGTATTGCCGCCCATACTGTGGCAATGAAGCAATGGCAAGTGGAGCGTGAGATGCGCCGGTTAATCAAAAAGAAGTTCGCTGAAAAAGGCATTTAAATTCCCTGCCAGCAGAAGGGGCAGTTATGCTGCAACAACGACAAGGGGGAGCGTATAGTTGGCTGATTTTGCCGTTGGTCAGAGAGTTCGCATGAAAAAACCGCATCCTTGTGGCAGTGAGATATGGGAAGTTGTCCGGATCGGCATGGATTTTCGGATTAAATGTGTCCAGTGCGGACGAAGCTTAATGCTCCCCCGCGCTAAGTTTGAAAAAGGCGTGCGGGAAGTCGTTAAGACGACAGTAACAGGATAGCTTGTGCATAAATGAGAAAGCTCTGTTTCAGACCAGTTAAGAGTTGCAGGTGGGCTTGTAATGGCTGGCTGATTATGGTACTATGTAGGATGTACTTCCCTGCTTCCGTATTTGACGGAGGCCATAGACCATAGGGAGGAGGTGAATAGGCCTTGCTAAAATACGAAACCATGTTTATTTTGAGGCCCGAGCAGGAAAATGAAGCTTATGATGCGTTGGTAGAAAAATTTAAAGGCATTATCGAGGCGCAAAATGGCGAAGTGACGAACGTTAATCGCATGGGACGTCGTAAACTGGCCTATGAGGTAATGAAGAAGTTTCGTGAAGGGTATTATGTGCTCTTCAACTATTCTGCTGCAGCGGGTGTAACCGCTGAGTTGGAACGGAACTTCAAAATTTCTGACGATGTTATTCGTTACCTCATTGTAAAAGAAGGAGAATGATCTTGTGGGTGGTGGAATGAAGTGCTTAATCGTATCGTGCTTATTGGCCGCTTAACAAAGGATCCCGAACTAAAATATACGCCGGCAAAAGGTGTTGCGGTTGCCACCTTTACGCTGGCTGTTAATCGGCGGTTCTCTCAGCAGGGGCAGCAAAAGGAAACAGATTTTATTCCTATTGTTGTCTGGCAGGCTCAGGCGGAAAACTGCGCCAAGTTTTTAGGGAAGGGAAGTCTGGTAGCAGTAGACGGTCGCTTGCAGATTCGTTCTTATGAAGATCGGGAGGGACAGCGCCGGACGGCCACTGAAGTTGTGGCTGACAGTGTTCAGTTCTTGGATAGCAAGGAAAAGCGCTCGTTAGATCAGACACCCGCATTTGAGGGCTCCATGCTCGGAGAAGAAGATGTCCCCTTTTAATTTAAATAGCAACGACGCTTGAGGGCGTTGAATTTTACTTCCGGCAGAGGAGGTTTTTGTATGCGTAAAGATCGTGGTCGTAGAGGCAAACGGAAAGTCTGTAACTTTTGTGTTGATAAAGCTGAATTTATCGATTACAAAGTGATTAGTAAGATGGCTCGCTTTATTACGGAGCGGGGGAAGATTTTACCTCGGCGGATCTCCGGCAACTGTGCTAAGCACCAGCGCCAGTTGACTATTGCTATTAAAAGAGCCCGTAATATCGCGCTATTGCCTTACAGCGCGGAGTAACAACGGGGCTGTAGCTAAACACATAAAAGGTGTCTCAAAGCAATATTTGAGACACCTTTTTATTTGCGGCGTGCCCAGAGGTTGTCAACCTTTCGGCTGACGTGGCGGTCCGGAGCAACCCCGCGAGAATAAGGGGGAATCCCCCTCTTAGCAATCCCTGCGCAGGAAATTATGACGCAAACTATCAAAATTAGCAAAAGATAGCCGGCATGCGCAGGCAGGAAATTGCTGACGGCTTGCAGAACAAGGTAACAGTTAGCTGTCATGATTTGTGCATAGGGCTGAATGAGGAGGTTTTTCAAGTGAAAGTGATCTTATTGCAGGATGTCAAGGCGTTGGGTAAAACGGGTGAAATCAAAGAAGTAGCGGAAGGTTATGCTCGCAACTTTCTGCTGCCTCGCGGCTTGGCTGTGGAAGCAAGCGCGGGACATTTGAAACAACACCAACAACAGGCAGAGGCTGCAGCCGGAAAAAAAGCAAAGGTTTTAGCTGCCGCGCAAGCGGTTGCTGCAAAAATGGCCGGGATCAAAGTGGAAATTACTGCCCAGGCAGGAGAAGGCGGCCGACTTTTTGGTTCCGTAACCAGTGCCGATGTGGCAGCAGCGCTAAAAAAACAGGGCTTTTCCGTGGATAAGCGCAAAATTGAGTTGCCCGAACAGCTTAAATCGTTAGGTACGTTTCCTGCGCGTGTAAAGCTGCACTCAAATGTAGAAGCAACTTTAGAAATTATTGTTACTTCAAAATAAGGAGTTTTCCAAACTATGAGCAAACTAATGACATCAAGAATCTCACAGAAGACAGCCGGCCGAGATAGCAACGCGCAATTGAAGCGAGAAATTAATGCGGTCTATGCCTTGCTTGCAAATATGCTGGGGGCAGATAAGTTAATTCTGAAGGCAGGGAAACTGGAAGCTCTGACCTTAATCCGCTCACGCACTATAGAAGAGCGGGTTTTGGGTCTGCAACGGATTGTTTATGAAAACCCTGCGTTAGACCAGCCGCCTAGCCTAGAGGAGCTGCCACTGGCGTTGCAGGAGCTCTACGACGAACTGGCAGACCAAATTGCCCGCCGCGCAGTGGAAGAGTCTCTTGAGCGTAAAGTGGCTGAAAAAATGCAGGAAAAGCATGAGGAATATATTTTAGAAGTGAAGCGTCAGTTAATTAAAGAACAAGGAGGGTCGGAAAACCCTCAGACTTTAAAAAAATATGCTCGACTTGAAAAGATGAGAAGTGTGAAATTAAACAGCTCAGCAATGGAGATACTGCGCCCGGCTGTTCTCTCGGAAATTGTAGGACAGGAGGCGGCTGTCCAGGCCTTAATGGCCAAGTTGGCTTCTCCCTATCCTCAGCATATGATTATTTACGGCCCGCCCGGGGTCGGAAAGACTACGGCGGCTCGCTTGGCACTTGAAGCGGCTAAAAGCATGAGGCAAAGTGTTTTTGCTGCGCAGGCACCGTTTGTGGAAGTCGACGGCACCACGCTGCGCTGGGATCCCCGGGAGACGACTAATCCGCTTTTAGGCTCTGTGCACGATCCGATTTATCAGGGAGCAAAAAGAGATTTAGTGGACGGCGGCGTTCCTGAGCCAAAACCTGGTCTGGTAACAGAGGCCCATGGCGGCATTCTCTTTATTGATGAGATTGGCGAATTGGATATCCACCTGCAGAGCAAGCTGTTAAAAGTACTGGAAGATAAAAAAGTTCAGTTTGATTCTGCTTATTATGATCCCTCTGATAGCCACGTTCCTCAATATATCCGCAAACTTTTTGATGAAGGTGCTCCGGCTGATTTTGTGTTGATTGGCGCTACCACTCGTTTGCCCGAGGATATAAATCCCGCGCTGCGTTCACGTTGTACAGCCGTCTTCTTTGAACCGTTGACGCCGGCAGACGTGGAAAAAATCGTTACAGAAGCTGCGCAAAAACTGAAGGTGCAGCTGGCAGATGGTGTGGCGCGCATCATCAGTGATTACACCACAGAAGGACGACAGGCAGTTAATCTGGTTGCCGATGCCTTTGGCTTAGCATTGCTGAGGAAGGCCCACACCGCTGAAAACGGGGCGGTGCTGATCGAGAGAGAGCTTGTGCTCGAATCTTTGCGGGCCGGTCGCTACATTTCTAATGCGCCACAAAAAAATGCTGCCGGAGAACTTTCCGGCAAAGTGTTTGGACTGGGAGTCAGCGGTTATTTAGGCGGTGTGCTTGAAATAGAGGCGGTGGCTTTTCCTGCCCGCCAACAGGGTAAGGGAGTTCTGCGTTTTAATGAGACGGCCGGAAGCATGGCCCGTGACTCTGTTTTTAATGCGGCAGCAGTTATCCGCCGTTTGACCGGGGATGATTTGCAGAACTTTGATCTGCATGTAAATGTGATTGGTGGGGGCAGGATTGACGGCCCGTCAGCCGGCCTTGCGGTAGTTGTCGCGCTGCTGAGTGCAATTAAAGGCTGGCCTGTGGCGCAACAGGTGGCAGTCACAGGTGAAGTTTCCTTGCAGGGGCATGTGCGACCGGTGGGAGGAATTTCAGAAAAGATTTACGGTGCCCGCCTAGCCGGCATTCCGATTGTAATCGTCCCGCTGGAAAACAAAGACAACATTCCGGCTTTGCCTGGAGGAGTTACTGTAGTTCCGGTTGCTACGGTGGATGAGGCGCTTCCCTATTTGTTCGGTGGCAGGGAAAAGGAAATTGCCGGGAGAGAGGCCTAAGTTGCTTAGAGAAGAGGTAAACGAATGAGTCAAGCCTTGGAGCGTATTCCGCCGCAAAACATGGAGGCAGAACAGTCTGTTCTGGGAGCCATGCTTCTTGATAAGGATGCCATTATAACAGCCATTGAGCTGTTGAGGTTCGGAGATTTTTACCGCGAAGGTCATCGGAAAATATTCCAGGCCGTTGTCGCTCTCAGCGAAAGGGGGGAACCGGTGGATTTAGTTACGCTGCCGGAAGAACTGCGCGGTCAGAACCAATTAGAATCAGTTGGCGGCATGGGCTACCTTACAGTTCTAGCAAATACTGTGCCCACCGCGGCTAATGTGGGCTACTATGCACAGATTGTGCGGGAGAAAGCGGTGCTCCGCTCGTTGATTAGTACAGCGACCCGCATTGTGACCCGTTGTTTTGAGGCGAAAGAGGAAGTGGATGAAATTCTCGATGAGGCGGAGCGTGCCATTTTTGAAGTTTCTCAGCGCTCGAGCCCGCAGGGTTTTGCCAGTATGAAAGAGGTTTTGAAGGGCGCCTTTGACCGGATTGACAAATTATGGGGCAATAAAGGTGGCGTAACTGGCGTCCCGACCGGGTTCCCCGACCTTGACAACATTACTTGCGGTTTTCAAAATGCAGACCTAATTATTTTGGCGGCCCGTCCCAGCATGGGTAAAACCACTTTAGCGCTGAATATCGCCCAGCATATTGCCGTAAATGAAAAGCTGCCGGTAGCAGTGTTCTCGTTGGAAATGTCAAAAGAGCAGCTGGTACAGCGAATTTTATGTGCCCAAGCCAATATCGATGCTCAGCGCCTGCGCCGCGGCTTTCTCTCTGATGAAGATTATCCCAGGTTAACTAAGGCTGCCGGGCCTTTGGCGGAAGCGCCGCTTTTTATTGACGATACGCCCGCCATCTCTGTGATGGAGGTGCGCGCTAAAGCGCGCAGGCTGAAGGCGGAACATGGCCTTTCCGCCATTTTTATTGACTATCTGCAGCTAATGCGCGGCAGTGAACGTACGGAAAACAGGCAGCAGGAAATCTCGGCGATTTCTCGTTCGTTGAAAGCGTTGGCCAAAGAATTGGATGTGCCGGTAGTCGCACTTTCTCAGTTGTCTCGGGCGGTGGAACAGCGTGAGAAAAAACGTCCCGTCCTTAGCGATTTGTTGGAATCAGGCGGCATTGAAGCAAACGCCGATATCGTGGCATTTATTTACCGTGAAAGTTATTATAATCAGAATTCGGAAAATAGAAATGATACTGAGATTATCATTGCCAAACAGCGTAACGGCCCGGTGGGTAATATCCATCTCTTCTTTAAGGAAAACCATAATAAATTCCTTAGCGTTTCTCGGGAGCATGCCCATGAAAAACAGTCTGATGCTTGCTGAAGCAGGCAGACTTTTGAAAAATTGAGGATGGCTAAAGGAGTGAGGCTGTATGTCGACAGTTGTTTTAATCGGTGCGCAATGGGGAGATGAAGGCAAGGGGAAAGTTACAGATTTTCTTGCCGAAAAGGCCGATGTTGTCGTCCGCTACCAGGGAGGCACAAATGCGGGCCACACACTCAATGTGGCAGAGCAAGTATTTAAGCTGCACCTGATTCCCTCCGGAATTCTTTATCCGGGGAAAATATGTGTGATTGGCAACGGGGTAGTGCTCGATCCTGCTGCGCTGGTTAAGGAAATGACTGGACTGCAGGAGCGAAATATTGATCTTGCACAGCTGCGGATTAGTGATCGGGCTCATCTGGTAATGCCCTACCATAAATTGCTGGATGAACTGGACGAGAAGCAACGCGGAGAAGGCAAAATCGGCACCACTCTGCGCGGAATCGGCCCAGCCTACATGGACAAAGTGAATCGTGTCGGTATGCGTGTGGCAGACTTGCTGGACGAGCTGGACCTCAGGGAGAAGCTTTCTGCCGTTTTGGAAGTCAAAAATATGCTTCTCGCCAAAGTTTATGGTGAAGAGCCTGTTAACTTAGAACGGATTGTGGAGGAGTTCAGGCAGTATGCCGAGATCCTGCGGCCATATATTACTGATACCAGCGTGCTGCTGGAAGCGTTAATCCTCGAGAATAAAAAGGTATTGTTTGAAGGGGCTCAAGGGACGATGTTGGATCTTGATCACGGAACATATCCTTACGTCACTTCTTCGTCACCAACTGCCGGCGGAGCTTGCAGCGGAACAGGAATCGGTCCGCTGCGAATCAAACATGTGGTGGGTGTTGCCAAGGCATATACCACCCGCGTTGGCGACGGACCTTTCCCCTCAGAAATTACAGGGGCCACGGCTGACAGAATTCGGAAAATCGGCAGAGAATACGGCACTACGACCGGTCGGCCGCGCAGAATCGGATGGCTGGACACGGTCGTTTTGCGCCATGCCTGTCGCATTAACGGACTGAGTTTTCTGGCGCTGACTTTGCTTGATGTCCTTGCCGGATTTGAGACAATAAAAATTTGTACCGCTTACCGCCTCCGCGGTGAGCTTATTACTCATGTCCCGGCCAGTTTGAAGGCACTGGAGTCTTGTGAGCCTGTTTTTGAGGAGCTGCCCGGCTGGCAGGAAGACTTATCTGGCGTAGTACGGTTTGAGGATTTTCCGGAAACAGCTAAAGCATATGTTCGCCGTGTTGCACAATTACTCGGTGTGCCGGTAGCCCTCGTATCGGTCGGCCCGGAGCGTTTGCAGACGAAAGTTTTGCATGAAATATTTTAACAGGCGACGCCTGGTCGTTGACAGTAAGCCGTTAATATAGTAACATAAACTCCCGTAGGAGTTGTGAGCCATTAGCTCAGTCGGTAGAGCACCTGACTTTTAATCAGGGTGTCGATGGTTCGAATCCATCATGGCTCACCAATCAAATCAGGCCCCTTGTTCAAGCGCTCACGAGAGAGGCCTTTCACGCCGAAAACGGAGCTTGAATTTTTCAGTTGTTACCAAAATTATTTAGAGACCAGATTAAGGTCTCTTTATTTTTTTAAGAAAAGTTAATAAAATTATTAATTTTTTGCAGGAATATTAAAAGATGCGCAGAATTATTAAAAAAAAAACATATAATTATAGAAATGAACATCAGAAAAATCTGGAAGGATAGTTTCTTCCTCAGAGTCTTAGCGAGGTGTAAGATGCGAAAACAACTACTGGTGGCCATGGTGCAAGCAATAAAGCAGAAGCTGCTGAAAAGGCTTGCTCTCTTGCGCGGTCGCACAAATAATTCGGCTAAACGCGTTATGTTTTTGATGGTAATATTGATGCTGACTGTGGGGTCGGTTGGGGTTTATGCCCATTTGGAATCTTTTACATACGTGGTGTACCTTGATGGGGAAGAAAAGGGCTATGTGTCTAGCGACACAGAGTTTTTGGCTTTTGTGGCAGAGTTGGCGGCGCAGGCAGAGGAGCGTTATGCTTTGCAAGTCAGGGCTGTCCAGGAGGTGCGGGTTGAACGCGAGCAGCGCAGAGATGCCGAGCCTAATGACTGGGCAGTAAGGGACCAGGTAAGGCAGGCTTTAATTTATGATGTTTACGCCTATGTGATTACAGTAAACGGCAAAGATACGCTGGCTGTGCGACGGTATGAGGATTACGAAAAAGTTATCGGGGAGTTAAAAGCGGCTTATGCCAGCGGCAAGGAAAATGCAGTTATCCGTGCCATCGTGATTGATGATAATGTGGGGGCACGGAAGACGCTGGTAGATCCTGCCGCCCTCTATACTGTGGACAGGGCAGCCGAGGTTTTGCGCCGGGGGACAGACAGGCGGGAGGTATACCTGGTATCACGTGGTGATTCCCTCTGGACGATTGCCCGCCAGAACAATATGACTGTCGACGAGATTCAAGAAGCTAATCCTCAGCTGGCAAGCTCCGAGCGGATTAAACCGGGTGAAGAAATTAGCCTAGTGGTGGCAGAACCTTTGGTTGATGTTTCTGTTACCCAGGAAGTAGCGCTGCAGAAACAGATTCCCTTTGCGACAAGATATCAAAATGACAGTAAGCTGTTTCGAGGAAACACAAGGGTTGTTCAACCCGGTCAAGTTGGTATAAAAGAAGTGACTGTAAGCATTACGCAGACAAACGGTAATGAAGTGCTGCGCGAAGTTATAGACGAAGTAGTTATTAGAGAGCCTCTGGATCAGATTGTCGCTCGCGGAACGGCTGCCGTCCCTCCCCAAGTGGGAACAGGGCGTTTTCTCTGGCCGGTTTCAGGCGGGAGAATTTCCTCTCCTTTTGGTCAGCGAGGCAGGAGTTTCCACGCAGGTGTAGATATTGCCGCAGCCCACGGTACCGCCATTCTGGCGGCCGACAGCGGAGTAGTTACGGCAGCAGGCTGGAATGGCGGATTTGGCATCATGATTGCCATTGACCACGGCAACGGCACCTCTACTCTGTACGCCCACAATTCATCAAATCTAGTCTCTGTGGGGCAGCGGGTGCAGCGTGGACAGCAAATCGCCCGGATTGGCAGCACAGGCAACTCCACCGGCCCACACGTCCATTTCGAGGTGCATCGCAACGGGTCGCAGGTTAACCCACTGCAGTTTTTCTAAAAATGCTAGCTACAGAATCGGACGGAATTTTGTGACGTGTTGTCGCTTTCTAGGTGCCGGTGTCATCTAAAATCAATCTTTCTGTAATCTGTCTGTAATATTGGCACGATATAATAAGAGTAAGTTTGACCCCCTCTTAATCTATTTTTTTCTTGAACGTGGGCTTCCACGTTCTTTTTCTGTCTGTTTTTGCATTTGATGCTTGCCATTTCCAGTGAAAGAGCAGGGCGAATCTGTTATGATGCTGGTGGGGAGAGGAGAGTGTAAGCTTTGCCGGTAAGTGGAGTTGGGATAAGAAAGAGAGTAATTATAGCTTCAGCTCTTATTTTGCTGCTGTCGCTCAGCCCGTATCTCTCACATGCTCTTCATGCTGTTTGGCAGGCTGCCACGCTTATCTCTGTGCGCCGTCATTATCTGACGTGGTCATCCCTGGAAAGCAAATATTTTCAGCTGCGCTATGTACCGGAAGACCAAATTTTGGCTGAAAAAATTGCTAAAGAAGCAGACATGGCTGTAAGAAGAGTTGCTGAGTTGATTCCGCATTCAGCCGGGGAAAAAAGGCCCTGGCTCATTGTCGTCCCCAGCCAAGAGATATTGCAAGAAGCTTTTGGCTGGGGGCGTGAAACAGGCGCGTTAGGTGTCTATTTGGCAGATACAATAAAAATTCTTTCGCCCAGGGCGTGGCATTGGTATCCTGAGTCCAAACGTTGGTATGTCTTTGCCAGCCAGGGGCCGCTTATTCATGAATATACTCACTTTGCTTTAGAGCTGCGGGCAAAAGGAAATTATCCGCGCTGGTTTAGCGAGGGGCTTGCCCAGCTGACGGAATACCATCTTTTAGGCTATGAGTGGCTGGAAGCAGACAGTTCCCTGGCAAATCGCCTTTATTCCCTGGAGGCGCTAGATCACTCGTTTGATGCGCTCCCTCGCCAGGCGCTTGCTTACCGACAGGCATTGAGTATGGTCAGCTACCTGGAAACGCTGCAGGGGCTGGCAGGTCTTAATCAGCTCATAGATAAGCTGGGGAGGGGCGAGAGCTTCTATCAGGCTCTGCAACAGATTTATGGTTTGGACAGGGAAAGTTTTCTTCAGGGCTGGGAGGTTTGGTTCGGCCAGGATGAACGCTGGTACCGGACCGGTTAAGTTTGTCAGCTTAGCCACATAAATGCGGCAGTCCAGCTCTTTCGTGAAGCAGGAAATAAACCCTTTAACTAGAAGCTATAGTTAAAAAGCGTGATGAGGTGCCGTGATGACGCGGGGAAAAATATTAGTAGTCGATGATGAAAAGCCTATTGCAGAAATACTTCGTTATAATCTCGAGCAGGAAGGATTTACCGTGATTGTAACTTACGACGGAGAGCAGGCTGTGCGGCAGACAAAAATGCAGCAACCGGATCTAATCCTGCTGGATATTATGCTGCCGAAGCTGGATGGTTTTGCTGCTTGCCGGGAAATCCGGCGAATCAGCAATGTGCCCGTAATTATGCTGACGGCGAAAGACACGGAGTTGGATAAAGTTTTGGGGCTGGAGCTGGGAGCCGATGACTATGTCACAAAGCCGTTTTCGGCACGAGAGGTTGTCGCTCGAGTGAAAGCCCAGTTGCGTCGCAACCAATCTAAGGAGCTGGTGGCTGCAGAGCTAATATTTTGTCATGATTTGCAGGTGGATACCGGACGAATGGAAGTGCTGAAGGCAGGTCGGGTCATTGACCTGACATATCGGGAATATCTGCTGCTAGTCTATTTAATGGATAACGCCGGATACGTAATTTCCCGGGAAAAGTTATTGTCAGAAGTCTGGGGCTATGACTTTTACGGTGATGAAAGAACTGTGGATGTGGCTATACGCCGTTTACGGGAAAAGATTGAGGAAGATCCCAGTCAGCCGCGTTACATTCGCACAAGACGGGGAGCCGGCTATTTCATCAGGAGAGAGAGTCATGCTTAGGAGTGTGCAATGGAAAATTGCCTTTACTTATGCCCTGCTGATTCTTTTTGCTATGCAGTTTTTCGTTGTTTTTCTCACTCAGTCGCTGGAGCAGTACTATCTCCGTACATATTCGCGCAATTTGGAGGCTCAGGGATTACTTCTGGCCAGCTTTCTGGAACGATATTTGACGGGCACAGATGAAAACAGCGCTATTGACGGACTTGTGCTGGAATACTCCCGCCATGCCGGGATTACTGATATTATGGTGCTGGACAGTTTCGGGCGGCTCATTTCTTCTTCTCGCACGGAAGCCGGGCTGCAGGGACAACGGATTATTCAGGAAGAAATTACCCGTGCTCTAACCGGCAGCCGCAGCGGTGAAATACGTCTTAATCCGGAGACGAGAGAACGGGTAAAGCATCTGGCGTTACCGGTGCGATCCGGCGAGAAAACGATGGGTGTTGTCTATTTAAGCGGCTCACTGGAACCCCTATATGCTACACTGCGGGAAATCCAGCTCATTTTTCTCACAGGCGCCGTCTTAGTCATTGGCGTAACAGTTTTGCTCGGATTTTTCTTAGCCAGAAGCATTACCGGCCCTATTCAGGAAGTTACCGCCAAAGCGGCTCAAATTGCTCACGGCGATTTTAGCCAAAAAATTGATGTGCGCTCTCACGATGAGATAGGACGCCTTGGAGAAATGTTTAATTACCTCTCTTTGCAGTTAGATGCTACATTGCAGGAAATGTCATCGGAAAAAGGAAAGATGGCAGCAATTCTCAGCCATATGACAGATGGCATTGTCGCTTTGGATCGTGAAGGGAAGGTAGTACATTTAAATCCAACAGGTCACAGCTTACTGGAACTTTCTCCCGGGGAAGAGCCACCGGCGGCAGTGCTGAGGCAGCTGCTGGCCCAGGTTGATTTGGCGGAGCTACTAAACAACGGCAAGCAGCAGAGCCGTGAAATTTTCCTGGCGCCTCATAAAAGGACTATTTTGGCAAGTTATGTGCCGTTCCACACTCAGGAACACTCAGCTTGCGACCTATCCTCAGGTGTGTTGATTATTTTGCACGATATCAGCAAGGAACGGGAACTCGTTCGTATTCAACAGGAATTTGTGGCCAATGTGTCCCATGAATTGCGGACGCCTCTTACTACACTGAAAAGCTATACCGAAACACTTTTGGAAGGAGCAATGTATCAAACGGATACGTGTTTTTCCTTTCTTACAACAATGGAAAAAGAAACGGAGCGGATGGTTCGCCTGGTGAAAGACTTGCTGGTGCTGTCACAATTAGATTTTCAGCAGGTTGCCTGGCGTCTTTTTTGCCAACGCTTAGATGAACTGGTGCTGGAAGTAGTTAACGAGTTGGAAATTGAGTTCGGAGCAGAGCGGCCGGGCATGCTTGTAACGCTGCCTGAGAGACCGCTATGTTACTGTTTTGATAGAGATAAAATGAAGCAGGTGCTGCTTAATGTGATTCAGAATGCCTTTAAATTTACCGCCCAAGATGGGAAAGTTGCTGTCTTGTTGGAGGAAAGGGGCTCTGTGATCACAATTCTTGTTAAAGACAATGGTATCGGGATTCCGCCTGAGGATGTAGAGCGGGTTTTCCAGCGTTTCTATCGGGTGGATAAGGCGCGTTCCCGAGATTTTGGCGGTACAGGCCTCGGGCTGGCGATTGCGCGGGAGATAGTTGAGGCACATGGAGGCACAATTGCGCTGAGAAGCCAACCGGAGTCGGGGACAGAAGTGCGGATTAGCTTGCCGTATGCGCAGGCGGAAGGGGGCGGAGAAGAGTGCGAGAGCGCGTAAAAACAGGCTTACTGCTCCTATTGGTTGGCATAAGTATCATCCTGACCGGGCGTCTCTTGTTTGGGCAACCCGCGCTGGAAACTGCGTTGCCGCCTGCCTATGAGCGCTTGACTTTTGGTGAATTGCGGCCGCCTACGGAGCAACTTGTCCCACGCTTGCGCTTAGGCGCAGAAGATGCCTGGTGGGTTCTTGAGCCTTGGGATGAAGGGCAGAGCACCGCATGGGCGCTGCTGCTCGAACTTATTCACGCCGGCAAGCCGCCTGAAGGCGCAGCGCCCCCACACAAAATGACAGGGACGGCTGCCCATGCCTTCTTTGCGATGCCTGTGAAAGCCCGTCTTTGGCTGTCAGCCTCCCTTCCTGCTGAACTGCGGGTGGCAGAAGTGGCCTGGTTTGCTCAAGAGCCGCTGAAGATTTGGTTTAAAGACCATCAAGGTTCTTGGCTGACATCCGAGCTTTCGCTTCTTCCTGACGGGTGGGAGGAACAGTTTATGAATGCCTTTGCCGGTGGGGTTCGGCATCGTCTATGGTCAGCGGCTGAATGGGAGCCCCTGGTTGTGGATGGAGAGGATAAAATATTAATTCCTGAGGATTTGCCATATCTTGCCCCATTTTCAATTCGCTCCGAAATGCTGGATACGGAAAAATTGTTGCGCAGCATTTTTATAAACCAGGCTATGGTCAGACGGATTGAGGAGCGGGACGGCGCAGTGATTTATACAGACGGTCAGCGGGGGTTACGTTTGTTTCCCTCAGGTCAAATAGGCTATACATCACCCAAAAGTGAGCCTGGACAGGAAGCCATGGAATTAGGACAAGCTTTGCGGCGGGCGGCTCAGTATCTGCAATTTATGGGGGGCTGGCCTGTCCACTTGTGGGTTGATCCTTTTTCTGCCGCGCAAAATCTGCCAGGGAGCCACCTGCAGGGGCAGGTGGAAACAATTTCTCTGGTCTCCGTGCAAGAAGGAATGCGTCTGCTGGCTGCCGAGCCGGCAGTAAAGCTCCTTTTTTCAGATCGTGGGGTTATAGATTATAAACGGCAGATTGTTTTGCTGGACAGTCCCCTTGGCGCAGAGAGAGCGTTGATTGATCCGCGGCAGGCGGTTCAGTCTGTAGCCGAGTATTTAAAAGCAGAGACTACTGTCGGCAGGCTTATACAAGTATATCCGGCTTACTATGTCGGACATGGCACGGCGCAGCCGGCGTGGGTTTTTTTGTTTAAGCACGGACAAACGGTGTTTGTCCAGGGACACACAGGTCAAATTCTTGCATCAAATTAGGTGAGGTGACAGAGGATTGGATCTGTCTAAAGCAAAAAACATTTTGATTTTAGCTTTTCTGTTGCTCAATTTATTTTTGAGTTATCGTCTCTGGTTTAGCCCGCAACCGCTACAGGCAGGCCGCTCCTTAAGCGGCGAAGATCTGGAAAAAGTCCGCGTTCTGTTGACGGCTGCCGGATATGAACTGGCTGCGCCCATACCCAGGCAGGCGCCACGACTTTCATTGCTGCACGTTTACCGCGAGCCGCAGCAGTCTGACGCTTTGGTAGAAATGTTTTTGGGTGCCGACGTTGCGGAGTCAGTTACGACAAACGGGCTCACCGTTTTTGCTAAAGAAGGAAACAGTGTTACTGTAACTCCGAGCGGACAGGTTGTTTTTCGCAGCGCTGCTAAAAGGAAGAACAGCTTAGCAAGCATGGAGGAGAACAGGCAACTGGCAGAGCTCTTTTTGCAGGAGCGTGGCCTTTGGCGGGAAGACTTAAAGCTTGATTTTTTCCGGTCACGCGGTGCTAAGGGCGACAGTTTTTTTCGTTTTGTGCAAACATATCATGGTTTTCCTCTTTTTTTCAGCACGGTGGAAGTGCTGGTGGCCGCCGGGCAGGTGCGTGAGGTGACGATTTACCGGGTTGCATCTCAAGGGTTTAGCTCAAAAGAAGTCCAAGTCATTTCTGCGCTGGAAGCGGTGCAGATCTTTGTTGAACAGCCTTCCGTTATGCCGGCACAAAAGATTACGGATATTTCTCTAGGCTACTTCAGTGAGGATTACGATGCAGAGCGCTGGGAGACAGTCCCGGTTTGGCGGATTGCCGGTGTTGATGGAACTGCCGTTTATATTAACGCTTTTAACGGGGAGGTGGAAACAAGCGTATTAAAATAAAAGAGTTTTACAGGAATTTTGTTTTTCAGCAAGAATATATTCTCATTGCGGACTTAATCATGTATACTGATAAATGTTGTTGGCAGAGAGATTCAGGAGGCTAAAATTATGCCCAGATTGCTTGTGCGCGGCAGACGTCAACCGCTTAGCGGCACAGTTAAAATTAGCGGCGCTAAAAACGCGGCCGTTGCTATTATTCCGGCGGCACTGCTGGCAGCTGCCCCCGTTCGGATTGAAAACTTGCCGGATATTAACGATATTCGAATTTTAGTGGAAATCATCGCAGAATTGGGAGTACAGGTTGCATGGGAGACGCCCTCCACTTTGCTGATTGACGCTTCCACATTGCGAAAAGTGCGGGCACCCTATGAGCTTGTGAAAAAAATGCGGGCCTCCTACTATCTGATTGGTGCTTTAGTTGGGCGATTTGGCCGTGCAGAGGTGCCAATACCTGGCGGCTGTGATCTTGGGCCGCGCCCGATTGATCAGCACATCAAAGGACTGGCCGGTATGGGAGCTAAAATTGAGGTGGAGCACGGCCTGGTTAAGGTGGAGGGAAAGAGGTTGCAGGGAGCAAATATTTATCTGGACATCGTCAGTGTAGGTGCAACCATTAATATTATGCTCGCCGCCGTCCGCACAAAAGGAAAAACAGTTATTGAGAATGCGGCAAAAGAGCCGGAAATTGTTGATGTGGCCAATTTTCTCAATGCCATGGGCGCTCATGTCCGCGGCGCCGGCACCGATGTCATTAAAGTGACAGGTGTGGACGAGCTTTTTTCTGCCACTCACTGCGTGATTCCTGACCGGATTGAGGCCGGGACGTATATGATTGCGGCGGCTGCTTCCGGGGGAAATGTGCTGCTTAGTGACGTGATCCCAAAGCATCTTGAGCCTGTCACGGCCAAACTGCGAGAAATGGGTATGACGGTGGATGTCTTTGATGACCAAATTCGCGTAATAGGTAATTACGAGCCTCAAGCCGTAAATATTAAGACTTTTCCTTATCCGGGATTTCCGACAGATTTGCAATCTCTGGCGATGGTTTTATTGACCCAGGCAAAAGGCAGCAGTGTGATTTCCGAAAATGTTTTTGAAGGACGCTTTAAGCATGTAGACGAATTAAAACGGATGGGCGCCTGTGTTAAAGTTGAGGGCCGTACTGCCATTGTGACTGGATGCAGGCGACTTTCTGGCGCTCCGGTGAGCGCTACCGATTTGCGAGCCGGTGCATCATTTATTATTGCCGGTTTAATTGCTCAAGGTGAGACAGTTATCAGTGAGATTGAACATATTTACCGCGGCTATGAAAAAATTTGCGAAAAACTTAATGCTCTCGGTGCTGAATTAGAGGAAATTGATTAAGGACTGATGAAAATGCGAATCCTTTTAGCCCGTCACGGGCAGACGGCAGCAAACGCGGAAAAACGCTTCCAGGGGCATCTTGATTGTCCGCTCAATGAAGAAGGGCACAGGCAGGCTGCCAGGCTGGCGCGCCTGCTCTTTCAGTGGCAACCGGGTCGTATTTATACCAGTGACTTGAGCCGCAGTATTGCAACCGCCCGCCCTGCCGCCCGCCTGCTCGATGTGGAGCCGATCGCTTCCCCGATTTTTCGGGAGTACAGCTGGGGTGTGCTGGAGGGCCTAACTTGGCTGGAAATAGAGAAAGATCATCCTGCTCTTTTTTCTAAATTGGGGCATGACCTGCGGGGCGCCGAAATTCCCGGACAGGAACCTCCCCATGAGTTTCGGCAACGCTTGCAGCAAGGTTTGGCGCTGCTGCTGGATAAAGGCGGCCCATCAGCAGTCGCTCTTGTCGGGCACGGCCGTTATCTCAACGCCCTGGTGGTAGACTTTCTTGGTTTAGATTTTAACGGGCCTTGGCCTTTTTCCTTCGCTTCTGCTGCTGTTACTGTTTTAGAAGCGTCAGGCGGTCGGCGTCGGCTGCTTACCTTTAATGAAGAATGCCATCTGACGGGAGAGAATGATGCTTGAATTATGGATGTTGTCCAGCGGCAGCTCTGGGAATGCTGTCTACATAGCCACAGAAAACACTCGACTGTTGATTGATGCCGGCCTTAGTGGTAAGCGGCTTGCTGCCGCGCTGGGAGAAATCGGTGTCGATCCTTTTTCCCTTAGTGGTCTGCTCCTGTCTCATGACCATAATGACCATACTTGCGGCGCGGGGATCATGGCGCGTCGCTATAAAATGCCGCTTTATGCCACAGACCCAACATGGCGGGCAGCAGCCTGTAAAATGGGGCCTATACCGCAAACAATCTGCCGGCTGCTCCCCAGTTGTGGCAGCATTGCTTTTGCAGATCTTACAGTGGAAACTTTTCCTGTACCGCACGACGCAGCCGGGCCGGTAGGTTTTATTTTTCGCACCGCCAAGGCAGCCATTGCTCTTGTGACAGACTTGGGTGTCGTAACGCCAGCTATTTTAGAGCGAATGAGAGGCGTTAATTGCCTGGTGATGGAAGCCAACCATGATGAAAAAATGCTGTTGGACGGTCCATACCCTTGGTCGCTGAAGAAGCGGATTTTGGGGAACAGTGGCCATCTTTCAAACGTTTTGGCAGCGGAAGCACTGGCAAGCGTCGTTTGCCCGGCAACTACTCATGTGGTGCTTGCTCATCTAAGTGAACACAATAATTTGCCGCAGATTGCTTTTGAGACTGTCTGCGAGAAGCTAGCCATTGCCGGCCCCCACCCCGGCCGTCGTCTTTCTGTGCAGGTTGCTGAGCGCCACAGCCCCAGTTGCAACGTCCGTCTGGCATAATCAACCAGGGGGACGGTTCTGGTGGTTGCAAGTTGCAACGCTCGGTTGGCATAATCGCGCATTCTCAGGGGATAATCTTGGTTTAGAATATGTAAATTTCCTTTTAACTTCATACTTTTGTCACAACTTCTTGTTATATTAACTTTAGACTATTGTTTAAAGGGGGAAGGGTTTGTGGACTTTTTCAACGGTTTCTATCAACCACCCAAGCGGACGGGTTTTGCCGGTCTGCTTTTTGCTGCCATTGTCGGTGCCGTACTCGGCGGTTCCTTGGTAGCCTTTGTCGTTCTGCGCTATGTCGCACCTAGCGCGTCACAAGAGCTGCCGCAGCCCATGCAGCCACCTGCTGCACTTCAAGAAGTTCCTTTTGAGGCAAGGGATTTGCCAGAACATCAAAATACGGCTATCGTTCGAGCCACAGAACGGGTTCTGCCTACTGTGGTTGGAATTACCAATAAAGCTTTAGTCCAGGACATATTCGATGGCCGTTCCATTCTCCGCGAACGTGCTACCGGAACAGGCGTTATTATCGATGCGCAGGGTCACATTGTCACCAATAACCACGTTATTGAGGGAGCCACGGAGTTAAGAGTTACCTTAGGCGACGGCGTGGAATATCCGGCGCGTTTAATCGGTTCTGATGCCGCCACCGATTTGGCGGTGATAAAAATAGAGAAAAGCAACTTGCCTGTGGCCCATTTTGGCGATTCTAACGATCTTGCTGTGGGAGAGGGCGCCATTGCCATCGGCAACCCGCTCGGACTTACTTTTTCCCAGACAGTAACCGTAGGTGTCATTAGCGCCAAGCAAAGAACGGTTACAATTAATGAACATAACTTTACTTTCATCCAGACAGATGCTGCCATTAACAATGGCAACAGCGGCGGGCCGCTGGTAAATCTAAAGGGCGAAGTCATCGGCATCAATACTGCCAAAATCAAAATCCCAGGAGTGGAAGGGATGGGTTTTGCTATTCCTGCCAACACAGTGAAAAATATTACGCGCGACCTGATTGTTCATGGTCGGATTATTCGTCCTTGGATAGGTGTTTATTGGGGTGGCGATGTGGACGAAGCGCTCTCTAAGCAGTTGCAGTTGCCGGTAACATACGGCGTTTTAATTCAGGGGGCCGCGGAAGGAAGTCCGGCGGCACAAGCAGGAATTCGCCGCGGCGATGTGATTATCGCCATGGGTGGCAAAAAAATTGCCAATTTCAATGATTTGCGCAGGACGATTTTTGAATATGAAGTTGGCGCTGAAGTTGAACTTACTATAATCCGTGACGGACAGGAATTGAAGCTCTCCGTTACTTTAGCTGTACTCCCTGAGTAATGAGCATATATCTTGCTTGTGCCGAGCATATTGAACAGCTAATTGATGAATTTGTGGATCAATATGAGACCTCGCCTGATTTGAGTCGGGTTGAGGGCGAAGTCGCCGAAGCAGGCTTTGCGGTTAACTGTCGGCTTTGCGCTGCGCCCGCCCTTTATCGGCTCTCACAAAGTGGCTCTGTATGCAGATAGAAATTCTGACTGTAGGCAAAATTAAAGAGCAGTATCTTGCCGCCGGCATTGCGGAGTATTTAAAGCGGCTCAGTTCTTATGCCAATGTAATTATCCGTGAAGTTAAAGCGGAAAAAGCGCCGGAGGGTATTTCTGTTGCAGCTGAAGCACAACTGCTTGAAGAAGAAGCAGGGCGTCTCGAGGCGTTGATTAAATCGGGTACTTATTTAATTGTCCTCGACTTGGCTGGCGGACAGCTAACTTCCCTGCAGCTTGCTGCTCGGTTGGATAGCTTAGCCACAGCCGGCAAAAGTCACCTTACTTTTATTGTCGGCGGCAGCCTTGGTCTTTCGCCTAGGCTGCGCCAGAGAGCAGACTTGTGCCTTTCCTTCTCGGCCATGACCTTTCCCCATCAGCTTTTCCGGTTAATGCTTCTGGAGCAAATCTATCGCGCCCTAAAAATTAACCGCGGCGAACCGTATCATAAATAACTGGGACAAATCACCTGTCCCTTTGTCCCACGGTTGTATATTTTTCTGTCGGTAGGGCATACTAGCAGACAATCGAGGAAGTTTTAACGTCAAAGCCGTTAAGTTCAGGCCAATTTCAATACTTTGCCAAGTTCTGCTTGCTTTTCTGCCAACGCTTTGCTATAATTATCAGCAGTGGTTAAAAAGAATGAAACGCTCGAACGGTTTGACTTCTTGAAGTGGCTGAGAGTTTTGACGTATTCTTCTTTTTGATGCAAATTATTTTGTAGGAGGCCTTTAACACATGCAAGGAAGAGTAAAATGGTTTAACGCAGAAAAGGGATTTGGTTTTATCGAGAAAAATGATGGCAGTGGAGACGTGTTTGTGCACTTTTCCGCAATCCAGAGCGAAGGATTCAAGTCTCTGGAGGAAGGACAAGAAGTTGAGTTTGATGTAGTAGAGGGCAATCGTGGACCGCAAGCGGCCAACGTTGTTCGTATCTAGTATAAACTAAACAATTGTCAGCAAGTCAGGGTATTTCCGACAAACGGGAATGCCCTGATTTTATGTAAACTTGTTGCTTGACGGCAAAATTTTATGCTGACGCGGGAGGGGATTGCTTTGCAAGAGAAATATGATGTGCTAATTATTGGGGCTGGACCGGCAGCTATTTACGCAGCATACGAGCTGGTGAGCAAAAATCCCGGTTTGCATGTAGCCATGTTTGAGGCAGGGAATGATATTTATCGGCGCAGTTGTCCCATTGCCGAGAAAAAGGTTCTTCGCTGCGTTAAGTGTCACTCTTGTGATGTGATGCGCGGTTTTGGCGGCGCCGGCGCTTTTTCCGATGGTAAATTTAATTTTACGGCTAAGTTTGGCGGCTGGCTTAATGAGTATCTGCCTGAAGAAGAAGTGATGAAGCTGATAGAGTATGTTGATCAGATTAATTTGGACTACGGTGCTCCTGAACAGTGTTTCAGTACGGAAAACAGCAGTCTGGGGCGTCGGGCGCTCGCCTTTGATTTGCATTTGCTGAAGGCCAGGGTGCGACACTTGGGTACGGAAAATAATCTGCTGATTTTAAAGAAGATGTTTGAATTTCTTAAAGAAAAGTGTGATATGTTTTTTAACACCCATGTTGAGGAGATAACAAACCAGGCTGCTGAGTTTGAACTGCAAATTAAAGGTCAGCGCCGGAAGGTAGCCGCCGAATACCTGATTGCGGCTCCGGGACGGGCCGGTTCCGAATGGTTTGTGGAGCAGTGCAAAAAATTGCGACTGGAACTGATTAATAATCAGGTTGATGTAGGTGTGCGGTTGGAGCTTCCGGCTGATGTCTTCCAACATATTACCGATGAAGTATATGAAGCAAAGTTAATTTATCGCACTAAAACGTACGGAGACTTAGTCCGCACGTTTTGCATGAACCCTAAAGGTTATGTGGTTACCGAAAACACTGACGGGATTGTAACGGTAAATGGCCATAGCTACCGGGATGAGGCGTTACAGAGCAAAAACACCAATTTTGCCCTGTTGGTAAGCAACCGTTTCACCGAACCTTTTAAAGAGCCGCTTCAATACGGGAAACTGATTGCCTCTTTTTCTAATATGCTGGGCGGCGGCGTTCTACTGCAGCGCTTCGGGGATCTGCTCAAGGGTCGCAGAACTAATGAACATAGGTTGGCAAAAAGCTTTACCAGGCCTACGCTGGAAGCTACGGCCGGCGATTTAAGTTTGGTGCTGCCAAAGCGGCATCTCGACAATATCATTGAAATGATTCATGCATTGGATAAAATTGCACCGGGAACTGCTAACAGTGATACACTGCTTTATGGGGTAGAAGTAAAATTCTATAGCTCTCGGCTAAAACTGACGGAAGAATTAGAAACGGAAATTCCCAAGATGTTTGCCGTGGGCGATGGAGCGGGAATTACCCGGGGTTTATCCCAGGCCAGCGCAAGCGGAGTTCATGTCGCTCGCGTCATTAGCGGGCGCTTACCCTAGGGGTGTATGAAATTAACAAAATTGCTGGATTAAAGCCTTGCTCTGTGGGGCTAGGGCAGAATTACGCAGAGCAGGTTTTCTCTGGTCTTTTGCTTGAAATTGTGGTATAAGTTTAGCAGGATAGTCTGCAGCTTGTTTAAGGGGAGAGACGGCGTGAAATATATTGTAGTGCTTGGGGATGGGATGGCGGATTACCCGGTGGCTGCGCTGGGGGGGAAAACGCCCCTGCAGGCAGCAAATAAGCCACAGATAGATGCCCTGGCAAAAAAAGGAATATTGGGGCTTGTCAAAACAATTCCTGACGGCATGGTGCCAGGCAGTGACACGGCAAATTTAGCCGTTCTGGGTTATGACCCCAGGAAATATTATAGTGGGCGTTCGCCGTTTGAGGCGGCAAGCATGGGCGTAGTTTTGGCTGAAGAAGATGTCGCCTTCCGCTGTAATTTAGTCACACTTTCTGAGGGCGAGTCATACGGCGATAAGATTATGGTGGATCATAGCGCTGATGAAATCTCTACGGAGGAGGCCGGTATTCTTCTGGGGGAAGTGAGCCGCTGCTTGTCTACCCAAGACATTCGCTTTTATCCCGGTGTTAGCTATAGGCACTTAATGGTCTGGCGGGGTGCGCCTTTAGATTGGCGCCTTACGCCGCCTCATGATATTTTAGGCAAGGCTGTGGGAGACCATCTTCCCGGCGGCACGTCTGCCGGCATTATTAATGAGCTGTTGATTGAGAGTGCTCATATTTTACCTCGCCACCCGCTGAACCTGGCTCGGGTAGCACGCGGGTTGCGTCCTGCCAACGCCATTTGGCTGTGGGGTGAAGGGAAAAAGGCGCAGTTAGTATCTTTCAATCATAAGTATGGCTTAAAGGGAGCCGTTATCTCCGCTGTTGATCTCCTCAAGGGAATCGGCGTCTGTGCCGGGATGAAGCTGATCCATGTGGCGGGATCTACCGGCAATTTAGATACTGACTTCCGCGCAGAGGCGGAAGCAGCTTTGGCTGCCTTGCAAGATGGCATAGATTTCGTCTATCTGCATATTGAGGCACCGGATGAATGCGCTCACCGTCAGGAAACGGAAAATAAAGTAAAATCAATCGAGCTTATTGACAGCCTTACGGTTAAAACGCTGAAAGCCGGTCTTGATCGTCTGGGAGAACCGTATCGCCTTATGATCTTGCCGGACCATGCCACACCTCTTTCTCTGCGTACACATACCGCCGACCCGGTACCGTTTTTGATCTATGACAGTCAGCACGAGCAAGACGGAATTTCTCACGGTTTTGATGAACAGTCAGCCAAGGATTCCGGTTTCTATCTGGGGGAAGGCTATCGGTTGATGGATTTATTTCTGCGGAAGACGGAGGGAAAATGATGGCGCAACTTATCTATCACAGTACCCGTGGCGACGATCTGGCTGTAACTGCCGCTGAGGCAATTCTCTCCGGCATTGCCGCTGACGGCGGTTTGTATGTGCCTGCAGAAATCCCTCTGCTGACAACGCCCTTACACGAACTTGCTCAACTGGACTACCAGCAATTGGCTGTTTCTGTGTTGCGTTTGTTTCTGACAGATTTTACCGAGGAAGAATTGCGGGAGGCCGTGGCCGCTGCCTATAACAATCGCTTTGACACTGCGGAAATTGCGCCGGTAGTGGAGCATGGCGGCGTTCGCTACCTGGAGCTTTTTCACGGCCCAACCTTGGCCTTCAAAGATATGGCTCTCGCGCTCCTGCCTTACCTGATGAAACTGGCGGCCAGAAAAACTGGGCTTGATAAAGAGGTGGTTATTCTTACAGCCACATCGGGAGACACCGGTAAAGCAGCGTTGGAAGCGTTTGCCGGAGTAGAGGGGACAAGGATTATTGTTTTCTTCCCCGAACAAGGCGTTAGTCCGGTGCAGAAGCAGCAAATGGTGACGCAGGCAGGAAATAATACCTTTGTAATAGGAATAGAAGGCAACTTTGACGATGCGCAAAGCGGTGTCAAACAGCTGTTTACTGACAGAAAGCTGCTTGACGCCATGGCAGGGAAGGACTTGGTTTTTTCTTCGGCTAATTCCATCAATATAGGTCGTCTGATCCCGCAAGTAGTCTATTATTGGCACGCATATCTGCGGGTCATGGCAGACGGAGGAGTACAGGCAGGCGAACCGCTCGATTTTGCAGTGCCGACAGGTAATTTTGGTAACATTTTGGCAGGATACTATGCAAAAATGATGGGCCTGCCGGTAGGGACGTTAATTTGTGCCTCGAATGAAAACAGGGTTTTGTCTGATTTTTTTGCGTCCGGCGTATATAATAAGGAGCGGGAATTTTATTTAACCAGCTCACCGTCGATGGATATCTTGGTTTCCAGCAATTTGGAGCGCTTGCTCTGGCAGATTTGCGGGAAATCGTCCGCGCAAGTAACCGACCTGATGCAGCAGCTTGCTTCTTTAGGACGTTATCAGATTAGTGAGGCGATGAAGAGAAATCTGACGGACTTTGTAGGCGGTCATGCTACGGAAGAAGAAACGTCTCAGGCCATTCGTCAGGTCCATGAGACGGCTGGCTATCTGTTGGATCCGCATACGGCTGTGGCATATAACGTCTGGGAAAAATACCGGCAAAAAACCGGCAGCAAGACGCCGGCAGTAGTAGTTTCTACGGCCAGCCCCTATAAGTTTACCAAGGATGTAATGCAAGCGCTGAATCCGCAATACGCTGACGGAGAAGATTTTGCCCTTTTCGCCGAGATGGAAAAAATAACGGCTGTTCCCGTGCCAGCGGTAGTGAGAGGTCTGGCAAGCCGACCGGTTCTGCATAAGAGAGTATGCAAAAAAGCTGAAATGCAGCTTGTGGTTGAAAGTATTCTCGGACTGTAAGAGCAGGCCCCTCCCGTGTGCGGAGGGGTTTTGCCGGTCAGACAGACATAGTTTCAGTCACTGACTTCACAGTGTGCGAAGAATTTAAAGTTAGAGGGAGGAATAAAGATGCCATTATTTTCACAGTTTAATCTAAGCAGTGAAGTACTAAAGGCAGTTAGCATGATGGGCTTCGAAGAAGCCACCCCCATTCAGGAACAGGCCATTCCGGCGGCGCTGGAAGGGCGTGACCTGATTGGACAGGCACATACGGGTACCGGTAAAACAGCCGCTTTTGGTGTGCCGCTGATAGAAAAGCTCCAGCGGAATGTTTTATCTGTGCAGGCTTTGGTGGTTACTCCCACCAGGGAGTTGGCGGTGCAGGTGGCGGAAGAATTGAACAAGTTGGGTCAGTTCAAAGGAATTCGCACGCTGCCGGTTTACGGTGGTCAGGAGATTAACAGGCAAATTCGCGGGTTACAAAAGAATCCGCAGATTATTACGGGAACTCCGGGTCGGCTGCTTGATCATATCCGTCGCCGGACAATTCGTTTGAGCGACATTAAAGTAGTAATCTTGGATGAAGCCGATGAAATGCTAAATATGGGCTTTATCGAAGACATTGAGGCTATTTTAAAGGAAACGCCGACGGATAGGCAGACATTGCTGTTTTCCGCTACTATTCCGACGGCAATTCAACAGTTGGCCCGGCGCTTTATGCGAGACGCTAAGCTGATTACGGTGCGTTCGCAGGAAGTAACGGTGCCTAATACTGAGCAGAGTCATTTGGTTCTGGAGGAGAGACAAAAGTTTGACGTGCTTTGCCGGCTTTTAGATACCCAGTCTCCGGATCTTGCCATCGTTTTTGGCCGGACTAAGCGACGGGTAGATGAATTGTATGAAGCATTAAATAAGCGGGGGTACTCTGCTGAGGGCATTCATGGAGATATGACACAAGCTCGCCGAGACAGCGTGATGCGTCAATTCAGGGACGGCAGCATTGATGTGTTAGTAGCTACCGATGTGGCCGCCAGGGGCTTGGATATCAGCGGTGTCACCCATGTCTATAACTTTGATATCCCTCAAGATCCGGAAAGCTATGTGCATCGCGTCGGCCGTACAGGACGCGCCGGCAAGAGCGGGATGGCGGTGACGTTTGTTACCCCTCGTGAAGGGAATCAGCTGAGAGCCATCGAGCACGGGACAAGGCGCAAAATTGCCCGTCTCCCTGTTCCCACCATGCAGCAAGCAATAGAGGGGCAGCAGCGTCTGGCAGTGGAAAAACTGCTGAGAATTATTGAAGGTGAGGAGTTAACCTTTTACAATCCGCTGGCAGAAGAACTGCTGCAGGAACATTCTGCAACAACTCTTCTGGCGGCTGCGTTGAAGATGGTTACCAAGGAGCCTGACAGCACGCCGGTTAAACTGACGGAAGAGGCGCCTCGTTGGACGAATAAGCCGCAACAGTTTCCAAGAGAAGGATTCAAAAATAACCGGCACAATAACGGAGGGAAACCCAGGCCAGTCGGACGAGGCCGCCGCCCCCAAAAATAAGGGGCAAATAATTAGCAATATCACGCGAGAGGGTGGATAATGTGCAAAACCCCGTGGCAACTATTGAAATGGCAGACGGAGGCGTTATTACGGTTGAGCTGGATATTCAGGCGGCTGCCAATACAGTAAAAAATTTTATTGCGCTTGCAAAAGACGGTTTCTATGATGGGTTGATCTTTCATCGTGTTATTCCAGGCTTTATGCTCCAGGGGGGCTGCCCGCAAGGTTCCGGGATGAGTGGGCCTGGTTATACCATTAAAGGGGAGTTTAGCAAAAACGGCGTTCCTAATCCAATACTGCATAAGCGGGGCGTGATTTCCATGGCCCGTACGGCAGCTCCAAATTCAGCCGGGTCACAGTTTTTTATTATGGTGGCCGACTCGTCGCATCTAGACGGACAGTATGCGGCCTTTGGCAAAGTGAGCGAGGGAATGGACGTGGTGGACCGGATAGTGTCTGTCAAGCGGGATTATGCTGATAAGCCGCTGGAGGATCAGCAAATCAAAAAGATTACTGTGGAGACCTTCGGCGCCGATTATGGGCAAGTAGAGAAGCTGGCAAAAAGCTAACCGAAAAGGCTCAGTTAATGTCGGCAGAAGGCTTTTGTGAGAACAGCTTACAGCCTTTTGGAGGAACTTTCGCCATGCGTGAGGTTTACCTGGATAATAGCGCTACCACACCGGTGTTGCCGGAAGTAGCTGCTGTAATGCACAAAATTCACACCGATACCTACGGCAACCCTTCTTCGCTGCACCGGATGGGTGTGGAGGCGGAAAAAATCAAAAGAAGGGCACGGCGTACGCTGGCAGACGCTTGCAGTGTTAAAGAAAGTGAGATTTACTTTACCTCCGGCGGAACGGAAGCAAACAATTTGGCAGTAATGGGTGTGGCTCGGCGCCTGCGGCGCCGAGGTCTGCACTTGGTTACTACTCAGGTGGAGCATCCGTCAGTGCTTTATGCCTGCCGCTTGCTGGAGCAGGAAGGGTTTGCTCTTACTTATCTGCCGGTAGATAGAGAGGGCATAGTCTCGCCTGCTGCGGTCGCAGATGCCATGCGAGCCGACACTCTGCTAGTCAGTGTAATGCACGTTAACAATGAAGTGGGCGCAATTCAGCCGCTTGCGGAAATTGGCGCGCTGATTAAAAAGAATAATAGCGAGACGCTTTTTCATGTTGATGCAGTTCAGTCCTTTGGTAAATTACCGGTACAACCGCTACTTTGGCAGGCAGATTTAGTGACTTTTTCTGCCCATAAACTTCACGGTCCTAAAGGAGTTGGCGCTTTATACAAGCGCCAAGCAGTTCACATGGAGCCCTTTTTTCATGGCGGGGGTCAGGAGGATGGTTTGCGGCCCGGAACGGAAAATATGGCCGGCATTGGAGGGTTTGCCGAGGCAGCCCGCCTAGCCACAGCCAAACTGTCTGCTCATGCCTTAGCCCTTAGCAAGCTGAAAAAGAACTTTTCTGCGGGAATATTGGCGGCAATCCCGGATATCTGCTGGAACAGTTCGGAGGAAGGCGCCCCTCATATCCTTAATATTAGCGTGGCAGGTACGCGGGGTGAAGTGTTGGTTCATGCCTTGGCAGAAGAGGGCGTTTATATTTCTACTGGCGCCGCTTGTCACTCGCGGCGACCGGAGTTAAGCCATGTGCTGCTGGCCATGGGCCGTAAGGAGAAAGATGTTGAAGCGGCGCTGCGCTTTAGCTTCTCGCCGTTAAATACTGAAGAAGCGCTGGTTTATGCGCTGGAGAAACTACAGGCTGCTGTTTTGAGCATCCGGAGAGTGACGCGGAGGTAGGCAGGCAGGATGAAAGAATTGTATCTGGTTCGTTACGGTGAAATCGGCCTAAAAGGAAAGAACCGCAAATTTTTTGAAAATAGATTGACCGCCAACATAAAAAGAGCTTTGCAAACGGTGGCGCGCTGCAAAGTTTACCAAACCCATAGTCGTAATTTTGTGGCAGTGCTGGACGGAGATCCGGCTCTCGTGCTTAACCGCTTAACCCAAATATTTGGGATTGTTTCCATTAGCCCGGTGGCCATAGCCGCGTTAGAGCTGGAGGCAATTAAACTGGTTGCGCTTCGGGAGTTTGCTGCGGTGGCACGGCCTGGCTTGCGTTTTAAGGTGGAGACAAGGAGGGCCAACAAACAGTTTCCGCTAAAATCACCGGAAGTGAGCAGGGAAGTGGGGGCTTACCTGTTGACAGAGATGGCAGATTTGGTGGTAGACGTGCGTACTCCCGAGGCGGTGCTGGAGGTTGAGATCCGGGAGCACGAGGCCTATCTCTACACTCAAACTATTCCGGGTCCCGGCGGCCTGCCGGTGGGGGTTGCCGGCAAAGGTCTGCTGTTGCTTTCCGGCGGCATTGACAGCCCGGTGGCCGGCTGGTTAGCGCTTAAACGCGGGGTTACTCTGGAAGCCGTTCATTTTCACAGTCATCCGTTCACCAGTGAACGAGCCAAGGAGAAAGTTTTTGATTTGTGTCGCGAACTGACTCGTTACGGTGGAAAGATTAAGCTGCATCTAGTTCACTTTACAGAAATCCAAAGCGAACTGCGTTTGAAAACGCCGGAGCGGCTGACAATCACCTTAATGCGCCGGATGATGCTGCGGATTGCAGAGCGGCTGGCGGAACAGCAGGGCGCTTTAGCGCTGATCACGGGAGAGAGCTTGGGGCAGGTGGCCAGCCAGACGATGGAAAGCATTAATGTGATTGAGCGGGTTACAGTCATGCCGGTTTTTCGTCCGCTTATTGCGCTCGATAAAACAGAAATAGTTATTATCGCCCAGCGGATTAACACCTACCCAATTTCTGTTCTTCCCTATGAAGACTGCTGCACCGTTTTTTTGCCGGAATATCCTGTCACACGTCCGCAGTTGGCTGAGGTAGAAGAAGCAGAGACTGTTTTAGACGTTGAATCTCTAATAGAAAATAGTCTGACAAATGTAGAGGTTTACCTATACCATGGGGACGGTTCTGGTGGTTGAAACCACCAGAACCGTCCCCATGGTTAAGAGAGAGCTCTGACAAAAGAGGCGATTCGCTCCATGCCTTTTACGAGCTGCTCCATGCTAACGGTGTAAGACAGGCGCACATAAGTAGGGGCGGCGAAACTGATGCCGGGCACTACTGCCACCTGAAAGTGTTCCAAAAGCAGCTCGGCGAATTTTGCGCTGTCAGTCAGTTGCTTATCTAAAAAATTGCGGCCCAGCAGACTGCTTGTGTCCATCAAAACATAGAAAGCGCCGGTCGGCTCAATACAGGAGAGTCCTGGGATGGAGGCAATTTGCTGCACCAGATAGTCTCGTCGCTTGGCAAACGCGGTCCTCATCTCTGCCACGCATTGCTGCGAGCCGGTGATGGCAGCCAGCGCTGCCTTCTGGGCGATGGAATTAGGGTTGCTGGTGGCGTGGCTTTGTACGCTGCTCATTATCTGGGCAATTTCCCTGCGGGAGGCGGTATAGCCGATGCGCCAGCCGGTCATAGAGTAGGTTTTGGAGACACCGTTGACCACGATGGTAAGATCTTTTATTTTCTCGTTGAGGGAGGCGATGCTCACATGTGCAAAATTGCCGTAGATTAATTTCTCGTAGATTTCATCTGAGATTACATATAAATTGTGGGACACGGCAACGTCGGCCACCGCTTCCAGTTCTTCCCGGGTATAGACTTGTCCTGTGGGATTATTGGGGCTGTTAATCAGAATCGCTTTAGTTTTTTCCGTTAGAGCGCCAAGTAATTCCTGACGGGTAAGCTTAAAGCTATTCTTTTTCTGCGTTTGTACAATTACGGGCACCCCGTCGTTTAGTTTGACTATCTCCGAATAGCTGACCCAGTACGGCGCAGGAATAATCACCTGGTCGCCCGGATTTAGAAGCGCGGCAAAAATATTGGTCAGGGAGTGCTTTGCCCCATTGCTCACGACAATTTCGGCGGGTTGATAAGATAAGCCGTTATCCTCCAGGAGTTTTCGACAAATCGCCTGCTGCAAATCAAGCGAACCGGCGACTGGGGTATACTTGGTGAAGCCGCCGGCAATTGCTTTAATAGCTGCTTCCTTAATATGATCCGGGGTATCAAAGTCCGGTTCGCCGGCTCCAAAGCCGATTACATCAATCCCCTCACTTTTTAGCTGCTTTGCCTTGGCGTCGATGGCCAGCGTAGGTGAGGGAGTGATTGACAGCGCTTTTCTTGACAGCATCGGGTACGCACTCTCCTTTGCGGGGCTTTTGTCAATGTGCCTATTGTCAGCCATGGTGCTTACGAAATCTTTCCATGAATTCAGCAAGTTTTTCGCAGCCTTCACTGCTCATGGCATTATAGACGGAAGCACGTATGCCTCCAACAGAGCGGTGACCTTTTAGCCCAACAAGCTTCACCGCCGCCGCTTGCGTTAAGAATTGCTTTTCCAGCTCTGCCGTCGGCAGACGAAAGGTAATGTTCATTAAGGAGCGGCTGTCTTGCCGGGCGTGCCCCTGATAGAAATTATTGCTGCTGTCAATTCCTTCATAAATAAGCGCCGCTTTTTCTGCATTAAATTTGCCGATATAGGCTAGCCCGCCCTTTTCTTTCAGCCATTCCAGCACCAGTTTCAGTAGATAGACGCCAAAGGTGGGCGGGGTATTGTAGAGGGAATCGTTTTTAGCATAAATATCATAGCGAAGCATGCTCGGCAGCGATGAGGGTACCTGTTCGAGCAGTTCTTTGCGGATCAATACTACGGTTACTCCGGCCGGACCAAGATTTTTTTGGGCGCCTGCATAGACTAAGGCAAATTTGCTGTAATCAAGCGGGCGGGAAAAAATATCGCTGGACATATCGGCTATTAAAGGGACGCCGCATGTCTCCGGAATGTAGTGCCACTCAGTGCCAAAAATAGTGTTGTTGGTGGTAATATGCAGGTAAGCAGCATCTCTGTCTAGCGCCAATTCGTTTTGACGGGGAATTTCGGTAAAGTTTTGGGCCGCCGTCGTAGCAGCCACGCGAATTTCAGCGATTTTTTTGGCCTCTTCATAGGCTTTTTCCGCAAACTGTCCTGTAAGCACATAATCTGCAGATTTGCCGCGGAGGAAGTTTAGAGGGATCATGCTAAACTGGAGGCTGGCACCGCCTTGGAGAAAAAGCACGCGGTAATCGTCTCCCACACCGGCCAGTTCTTTAAATAGTGCTTCCGCGCTGTAGATAATCTCTTCGAATTCTTTTGAACGGTGAGATATCTCCAGCACCGACATGCCTGTGTCACGATAGTTTAAAAAGGTGGAATGAGCCTTTTCAAGCACGGCAAGCGGGAGAGCGGCCGGGCCTGGGTTGAAATTGTAAACACGGTCCATTTTAATACCTCCAGTTAGGAGAATTTCTTTTTATTATAATCTAAGTTGATAAAATACCGCAAGAATCTCTTTTTTTGCGGATATATTTTTAGCGGCTCACTGCTTGAAGGCAGGATGAAGCCGGCAGTCTTTCGTTCGATCGGCTGCGCAAAAAGATATTTGACAGCAGCTTAAACGGCTGTTAACATAGTAAACAGATAGGAAACACAGCCTCTTCTCTCCGAGAGAGGTTTACTTATTGCCAATAAACGTCAACAAACAAGGAGGAATATAAATGACAAAAAATTATCGCTTTGACACACTGGCCGTTCATGCCGGTCAGGTGCCGGATCCCGCCACAGGTTCACGCGCTGTACCCATTTATCAGACCACTTCATACGTTTTTCAGGACACAGAGCATGCGGCTCGTTTGTTTGGCTTGCAGGAGTTTGGCAATATTTACACCCGCATTATGAACCCGACTACCGATGTGCTGGAAAAACGTGTGGCTGCTTTGGAGGGCGGCGCTGCGGCACTCGCCGTTTCCAGTGGACAGGCGGCAATTGCGCTGTCGTTGTTAAATTTGACGCGTCCCGGTGACGAAATTATTTCTGCGAATAGCCTCTACGGCGGGACCTACACCCTCTTCACATCTACTTTTCCAAAGTTTGGTGTGACAGTGCGCTTTGTTGACCCAAAGGTGCCGGAAAGCTTCCGCGCGGCCATTACTGAAAAGACTAAGGCAATTTTTGCTGAAACCATGGGTAATCCCAAGCTGGATGTGCTCGATATTAAAGCGGTGGCCGCTATTGCCCATGAAGCCGGAGTGCCGCTGGTGGTGGATAGTACAGCTACCACACCCTATCTGCTCAGACCAATTGAGCACGGTGCCGACATCGTCGTCCACTCGCTCACCAAATTTATTGGCGGTCATGGCACATCAATTGGCGGCATTATTGTCGATTCCGGTAAATTTGATTGGGGCAATGGCCGTTTCCCAGACTTTACAGAGCCGGATCCCACCTATAACGGATTACGCTATCTTGAAGCCTTTGGCGGCTTGGCTTATATCCTTAAGGCTCGTGTTCAGCTGCTGCGGGACATGGGTACCAGCCTTTCCCCGTTCAACTCTTTCTTGTTCCTGCAGGGGCTGGAGACACTGCATCTGCGGCTGCAGCGGCACTGTGAGAATGCCTTGGCTGTGGCAGAGTATTTGGCCGCCCATCCGGCGGTAGCCTGGGTTAATTATCCCGGATTACCGGGGCATCCTTCCCATGAGTTGGCTAAAAGATATTTGAGTAAAGGATATGGCGCTTTGCTAGGCTTTGGCATTCGCGGAGGGCGGGAAGCAGGAAAACGTTTCATTGATTCGCTAAAATTATTTTCGCATCTTGCTAACATCGGTGATGCTAAGTCTTTAGCGATCCATCCCGCCACGACTACCCACTCGCAGCTAACGCCGGAGGAGCAAGTCAGTGCAGGTGTGTCTGCTGATTATGTCCGCCTTTCCCTTGGGCTGGAGGATAGTCAAGATTTGATTGCAGATTTGGCGCAGGCTTTAGCGGAGGCATCAGCTTGATAGCAGGATTTGCTTCCTTTTTGTCAAGAAAAAAGGGTTTTTCTTGTGGTTGTGGAAATACTTTAGCAAAGCCATTTTATCCGCTTTGGCTTGCAAATTCATTTTTGTCTCAGGGAGGCCGCCATGCTTTTATGGAGAAGAGAAGTAGGTTCTTTTGCCGCTAATTGTTATTTGATTGCCTGCGCTGAAACTAAAGAAGGTATAATCATTGATCCCGGCGCGGAGGCTAAGCAAATTTTAAAAATGGTGGAAGATGCAGCCGTAACAGTTAAATATATTGTCAATACCCATGGCCATGTAGACCATGTAGGCGCTAATGAGGAAGTGCGCCAAGCAACCGGAGCGCCCATTCTGATCCATGAAGCCGACGGGGAAATGTGCAAGAAACCGCATGCCAGCCTTTCGGTTTTTATCGGCAAATTGCAGTTGGCCGAACCGGATCGTTTTATTAAAGAAGGGGATAAGCTTACCGTAGGAAATTTGACGGTGGATGTGATTGAAACGCCGGGACATACCAAAGGCTCGATTACTTTGCTGGCGGATGGCAAACTATTTACCGGTGATACGCTTTTTTCCGGTTCCGTTGGCCGCACCGACCTGCCCGGCGGCTCCCACGGGGAATTAATCTCTTCCATCAAAGAAAAACTGCTCATTTTTCCAGATTTGACCATTGCTTATCCAGGCCACGGCCCGGAAACGACTATTGCCGACGAAAAAAAATATAATCCTTTTTTACGTTAAGTGGGATTGTCTTGTTGAGAATGCTTGTTAAAGGTGTGTAAGAGAGGGGAAGCAGTATTATGAAAAGGGCTGTTGTTTCATTTTTCCTGGCAGTGATTCTTGTGTTCCCATTTCTCCTAACTGTAAAGGCGGAAGCAAGCGTGGCTGCTTCCGACCCTCAAATTGCGGTGAGATTAAGTAATTTTTTAGGAAATCGGGAAGCAGTCACTTTTGCCGTTGTGGGCGAGTATATAATCAGCGCCGACAATCTCCGACTGGAGCAAAATGTGAGATTTACGGTGAGGAGAGAGAACTCGGAACTCGTGCTTTTTAGGGGAAGCGAAAGATTGGGCAGTTACGGGAATTCGTTTACAGTAAGGCCTCTAAGCTATAACACTAATTCATTTATTACAATTGAGAGCCCAACTGCCATTCTTGATTATCTGGGAGAAATTACTTTTACTATTGAAAGTGGGCAATTTATTCGCCCGATAAATAGGCTTCCATTGGAAGATTATCTCAAAGGCGTTGTGCCGCGAGAAATGCCGGCCTCTTGGCCGATTGAGGCGTTGAAGGCTCAGGCGGTCGCCGCGCGGACTTTTGCTTTGCGGCGCGTAAATCAGGTTATTGGTGATACGCAGCAGTTTCAGGTTTACGGAGGTTTTCCCCGGGAGTCCAGGACCTCCTTGGCAGTTGAGGAAACTCGCGGGCAAGTGTTGTTTTTCAACAATGCTTTAGCGGAGACGCTGTATTCTTCCAGTAACGGAGGATTTACGGAGAGCAATATCAATGTCTGGGGAGGGGCTCAGCTTACATATTTGCCAAGCCAAACAGACCCCTTTGATCCGCAAAACGGCTGGGCAGTCACTTTGCACAGACAGCAAATAGATTTGGCCGGCCGAGAGCTGACGAATCCGGCATCATGGTGGAGCAGCGTCAATGAAAGAGATTTAGTGATCGCAAACAATCTCAGGTTATGGTTAGCCCGCAATGGTTTTACCGGTTTAGAGCTGAAAATTGTTGCTATCTCTGACTTGCAAATATCGGAGGAAAGAAACTCAAGCGGCAGGAGGGTATTGGGCAGCATAGCGCTGGAATTTATTAGCAGACGAGCTGACGGCACGTTTGTTATGAATGAGAACGGGAGCCTGAGGATTACCAGGAGCGAACATAGCAATCTTCCTATTGCCACTCTTCGTGCGATGTTAGGCACCATGCAAATGAGAAGCGTTCTTGTTGACAGCTTTACGGCAAATGGCGCGGTTTACTCATTCGCGGGAAGAGGATTTGGTCACGGGGTTGGCATGAGTCAGCACGGAGCAAGGGTGATGGCTGAAAGAGGCGCCGGCTTCAGGGAGATTCTTAACTTTTATTACCCGGGGACAGTTTTAACAAATCAGGCCTGGGCCGCTCCTGCGCCAAGTCCGCCGGAGCAACCACCTGTTCTAACACCAATTTCGTCTTTTAACGATATACAGGGTCACTGGGCAGAGAGCGAGATTATGGCAATGACCGAACTGGGCATTGCCGGCGGCGTCACACAGGACGGTTTTGGGCCAAACGGTTTAGTTACCAGAGCGCAGTTTGCCGCCTTTTTGATACGTAGTTTGAGGATTGCGGAGGTTAATCCTGCTGCCGGACGCTTTAGTGATGTGAGTCGGACAGCTTGGTACTACGGTGCGGTAGAGGCGGCTCTTGCGGCGCAGCTGGTGGGAGGCTATCCCGATGGGAGTTTTAGGCCTAACCAACCGATTACGCGTGACGAGATTGCTGTTATGGTGGTGAGGGCGCTTAATCTTCAGGCAGTCACGCCTGTTTCCTTTACTTCTCCGGAGGTGGTGCTGGCCTCCCGGTTTAAGGATTGGCAGACTATTGCCGTTTGGGCGAGGGGAGCCGTAGCTCAAGCAGTCGAAGCAAATATTGTTAGGGGCCGGGAAGGAAACCTTTTTGCTCCTCAGGAGAATGCCAGCCGGGCAGAAGCAGTAGTTATGCTGAAAAGAATGCTGAACAGCAGCGGCAGGCTTAGTCAATAGCAGCTTTTCTGTGCGTTAAATATGCTTAAAAAAAGATAAACTATAAAATCAGAGAGCCGGTTGGCGGATGCCAGCCGGCTCTCTGATTTAGGTGCGCAGGGAATTATAGATAAAGCTAAACAAATTGTTCTAACAAATGGCTTGATAAAGTTCTAAACCTCGAATATAATATAACAAGTTGACGGAGGTGCACAATATGGATTTTATGTCAGCGAAAGAAACGGCAAAAAAGTGGAAAATCTCTCAAAGGCGAGTTGCTATACTTTGCTCTGAAAATAGGATACCTGGTGCTATGATGGTCGGCAATATGTGGATTATTCCCACCAATGTCAAAAAGCCAGAGGATGCGCGGACCACTCGCTTTTTGCGTGATAGCACCTTGTCGGTTAAGCCTTTTGTAAAATGGGCTGGCGGCAAATCGCAGATTTTAGGGAATATCCGTCAAGGATATCCCTTTGGCTTAGGGAAAACAATAACGAAATATGCCGAGCCGTTTGTCGGCGGCGGTGCGGTACTTTTTGATGTGCTTAGCAAGTATCAGTTGGAAGAAGTGTACATTAGCGACTTAAACCGAGAGTTAATTGAAACTTACACCCAAATTCGTGAGAACGTTGATGAGTTTATCTCTGTTCTGAGCACTTTGGAATGTGAATATTTGTTGCTTTCTGATGATGAAAGAAAGAGCTATTACTATGCTAAAAGAGAGCGGTTTAATGTGCTCAAAGCAAACGCCGCAATTGGCGTGGAAATGGCTGCCCTTTTCATTTACCTAAATAGGACTTGCTTTAACGGGCTTTATCGAGTGAACGGCAAGGGCGGTTTCAATGTGCCGATGGGCAGTTATAAAAATCCTACCATCTGTGATTCTGATAACCTTTTAGCTGTATCGAAGAGTCTGCAAGGCGTAAGGATTGTCTGCGGTGACTATAAAGAATCTGGAGATTTTATAGATAATAAGACATTTGCTTACTTTGACCCGCCTTATCGTCCTCTATCTGTTACGTCCAGTTTTACATCATACGCGCAGGATGGATTTGATGACGAGAAGCAAGTTGAACTCGCTTGTTTTATCAAAGAAATGAGCCGTAAAGGAGCTTGTGTCGTTGCCAGCAACTCAGATCCAAAGAATACAGACGAGAACGACAACACATTAGGCGAGCAAAGGAAGTTTTACATTACTATTGAAGAAACCGTATCCGATACTTTTGAAGTCATTACTGATAACATTGAAAGTGCAAAAAGAATAGCTATTGATAAATATAAAAGCGGTAAATTCGTTTTGGAGCCAGGCTTTCTAACAGACAAAAAAATGCAAGTGGTTGATAAAAAAAACAATCTCCTTTCCGACTGGGAGGAAATATAATGGACTTACATCTTGATGAATCAACTGTACTATTATATAAAAGTAATTCGCAGAAAATACGTGTCATAAGTGAAAAATGGTTCGAAAAGAATATGTATTGTCCAAACTGCGGAAATCCTAAGATTCAGAGGGCAGATAATAATAAGCCCGTTGCAGACTTTCAGTGTAATAACTGTGACCAAATATTTGAGCTTAAAAGCAAGAATGGTAGCCTAGGAGCAAAGATAGTTGATGGTGCGTATTCGACCATGATTGAGAGAATAACAAGTGCCTCTAACCCTGATTTGTTCTTGTTGCAATACTCCGAAAAATACGACATTACAGATCTAACGCTGATTCCCAAATTCTTCTTTGTTCCGGATATTATAGAGAAAAGAAAGCAACTTGCTTTGACAGCTAAACGTGCAGGCTGGGTAGGGTGTAATATTCTTCTATGTGGTATTCCAGAACAGTGCAAAATTTCCGTCATTATAAAACAACTTATCCAAAATCGGCAAGATGTAATTTCGTCCTATAATCGAATTAAGAAACTTAAAATTGATAGCATTGACAACAGGGGCTGGCTCCTAGATGTTCTTAATTGCGTTGAATCTATAGATAAAAGAGAGTTTTGCTTAAAGGATGTATATGAATTTACTGAAAAATTGCAGAAGAAGCATATTCATAATAAAAATGTAGAAGCGAAAATCCGTCAACAACTGCAGTTCATTAGAGATAAAGGTTTTATCGAGTTTTTGGGCAAGGGGCGATATAGAAAACTGTTTTAACACGTCATAGCTAAATTTTCGGGCAATTGAGCGGAATGAATTGCATCACAACCTAAAGCCGCCGCCCCGGAATAGTACAGTACCGGGTGCGGCGGCTTTGATTTTGGTGTTTATTTGGTGCTTTAAGCTGTGAAAAAGGGTGAAACGACGCACCAAGATGTCAAGCACCGAGTGCCCGAAAAGCCCAAGTTACAGCTCTTCATTGCGCAATGCTATACGAGGTGGCAAGACTGCGTTATTGTCGTCGGAAAGGATTTCTGAACCACCAGCCACCGTCCCAGTTCCACTGCTGTTCCGGGGGGCAGTGCGGACAATCCGGCCAGGTGCACTGTTCTTGCGGTTCCGTGCCGGCAATAAACAATTCGTTAATAGGGGTGAGTTCGCAGCGGGGGTTATGGAGCAGGCTGCTATATGGACAAAGCTGCACCGTAACTAACCCATCGGGACGGCTAAACTCCCTAGACGGCAACTCTTTATGGGCTTCCCGCATAAAGTTGGCCCAAACAGGGCCTGCCAGACTGCTGCCGGTTTGTCCGGGCAGAGACTTGTTTTCATCGTTGCCGACCCATACGGCTGTCACCAGATCGGGCGTATAGCCTACAATATAGGCATCCCGGTTCCCTTGAGAGGTGCCGGTTTTGGCAGCGGCCGTCCTATTGACGATCGGGCCTAGGGATCGTCCGGTGCCGATAGGAGAGTGGAGCACACTTTTTAGCATATCGGTCATCAGGTAGGCTATTTTTGGCTCTAATACAGGCTCACGCTCTAACTCGCTCTGATAGAGGATGCGACCATGGGGATCAGTGATTTTTCTGATAAAACGTGGTTCTACTCGCACTCCTGAGTTGGCAAACGGTGCATAGGCTGCGGCCATTTGTAAGGGAGAGACAGAAATGGGTCCGAGAGGTAAAGAGGCAATAGGGCTTAAAGCGCTGGTGATGCCCAGGCGTGCGGCCATTTCCACCGTTTTTTCCGGTCCTATTTCCAAATGGGTTTTTACAGCTACCACGTTACTCGAGCGGGCAATGGCATCGCGCATGCGCAGTGCTCCGTAAAAACGGCCGCTATACTCCAGCGGTTCATATGGCTCATCCTGATTAGGCAATTCATAGGAAACCGGCTCGCTCACCCGGACTGTGGCTGCCGTTTCCCCGGCTTCCAGTGCCGCGGCATAGGTAAAAACTTTAAAGGCAGAGCCTGAAGCTCGCCCAGGTGGGGCTACGGCGCGGTTAAACTGACTGCCGCGGAAGTCGCGACTGCCTACCAGGGCACGCACAGAGCCTTCTTCCGGATCGATGGCAACGAGCGCCGCTTGCAGGGGGAGCAGTTCTCCGTTTGTGCCGCGGGTAGTCTCCGGCACAAAGCGGGCTACGGCGCTTTCCGCCGCTTTCTGCATTTGCCTGTCAAGGGTGGTATAAATATGCAGTCCACCGCGGTAGACAATTTGCGGATCTTCCGGGAAAATTGCCGCCAGCTCTTGCTCTATTATATAACTAATAAAATGTGCGCCAAGTTGTCGCTGCGTCCGATCAGCGTCTCTGTTGCGGAGAACCAGTTCCTCCCTTAGAGCGGCCTGACGCTCCGTTTCGGAGATATATCCTTCCTCGACCATCCGGGTCAGTACCGTATCTTGGCGTCGCTTGGCTGCGGCAAAATCCAAATGCGGAGAATAAAGGGCCGGACCGCGCGGAATGCCTGCCAAAACTGCTGCTTCGGCCAGAGAAAGTTGTTGCACCGATTTCGCAAAATAGGTGCGCGAGGCTGCTTCCACCCCGTAGGCGGCATGGCCAAAATAGATTGTATTGAGATATTTTTCTAAGATTTCTTGCTTAGTGAAGCGGCGCTCCAGTTGAATAGTTAAGAACATTTCTTCCGCTTTGCGGGTGAATGTTTTTTCCGGGCTCAAAAATAAATTGCGAGCCAGTTGTTGGGTAATGGTGCTGCCTCCTTCCGCAAGCCTGCGTTCTCTGATATTACGGAAGACGGCGCGGAGCAAACCCTGCAGGTCAATGCCTGGATGGCTATAGAAGCGCTGATCCTCAACTGCTATAAAGGCTTGTTGCAGTTGCAGCGGAACTTCATCAAGCGGCACGGCAAAGCGGTTTTCCTCAAAGCGGGTGGTAATTACGGCATTATTTCTGTCGTAGAAGGTGCTTGTCAGAGGCGTCTCGATCTGAGGAAGCTCACCCAATCCGGCAAGAGAGATTGCCAGAAAGCCGATTGCGCCCAAACTCAGAAAAAAGACAATTAAAAAGATCGTCAGCGAAATCCGGGCAACCCGCAGCATTTGCTTCACCTCCTTTGCGGGAGTCTTTGTAAAAAATTTTCTCCACTAAAAATTATAGCATGATTATCTCGTCTGAGCTCTTAGGAATTGTTTGCACAGCAAGGAATATGTGGTATAATTCTTTCGATATGTTTGGAGCGTGCCGGGAATTGGCAGGCTCTCACAGGATAAAATATAAACATGTAAAGACAGAAGGAGGTCTATCCTATGTTACCCACACCAAAGAAGTTTAAAATTGTGGCTGCGGCCGCGGAAGGTTCCCATAAGCTGACAGCGTTTGATAATGCCCTGCTGGCCGCAGGTATCGGCAACGTTAATCTAGTGCGAATCAGCAGTATTCTGCCGCCTTCGGCTAAACAGGATCAGGCTCTGGAATTGCCCCCAGGTTCTCTCGTGCCTACCGCTTACGGGTCTATAGTCTGTGATCAGCCGGGAACGAAGATTGCCGCTGCTGTGGGCGTTGGTTTTTCCGCCGATACGTTTGGCGTCATTATGGAGTTCTCCGGAATGTGCAGCAAGCAGGAGGCGGAGGATAAGATTGCGGGGATGTTAAAAGATGCTTTTGAGAATCGCGGTATTCCTTTAGTAAAAACGGAAATCCGCGCTGTTGAACATACCGTGAGTTCTATCGGTTGTGCATTTGCCGCTGTGGCGCTTTGGTATTAATAATTTAGGAAAAAGAAGGGATAAAAACAAGATGGAACTTTGGTACACGGAAAAACAGACCGCCAATTTAGGCATTACCTGTTTGGTGCAAGAGACATTATGCAACTTTAAATCACAGTTTCAGCAGGTGGCTGTGCTTGATACCGCACAGTTTGGCAAAATGCTGGTACTTGACGGTATGGTGATGACTACCGAAAAAGATGAGTTTGTCTATCATGAAATGATTGCCCATATCGCTATGCAGGCTCATCCCAGTCCGAAAAATGTGCTGGTTATAGGCGGCGGTGATGGCGGAGCTATTCGTGAAGTGCTTAAATATGACGCAGTAGAGTCGGCTGAACTGGTGGAAATTGACGAAGCGGTAATAGAAGTGTCAAAAAAATTTCTGCCGGAGATTTCTTGCGCTTTGTCAGATCCTCGTGTTAATGTATTGGTGGCTGACGGCATTGCGCACGTCAAACAGTCTCTTGGCAAATATGATGTAATTTTGGTTGACTCTACCGAACCTGTAGGCCCGGCTATCGGTTTGTTTGCGGAGGAGTTTTATGCCGATATTTTTAAAGCGCTGAAAAAGGATGGTATCTTGGTGGCGCAAACCGAGTCGCCCTTTTTTAATCGTGATTTGATTGAGAGCTCTTATGCCCGCATTAGTCGCGTTTTTCCGCTGACTAAGCTTTACTTGGCAAGCATCCCTACTTATCCAAGCGGATTATGGAGTTTTACAGTTGGTTCAAAATGTTATGAACCTGAAAATTGCCGTCAAAAGCCGGTGAATACCAAATATTACAACTTTGCCGTCCATCGGGGCGCATTCTGTTTGCCCAATTTTGTTAAGGAGCTGGTGGGAGAGCAGGGCAAATGAGCAAAATGCTTGAAAAAGCTGACAGCGGCAGTTTATACCTGGCAGCCGGCACCGACTATCAAGCCAGCCGGGCAGTGATTTTGGGGGCACCCATGGACTACACAGCTTCTCATCGCCCCGGCTCGCGCAGCGGCCCGCAAGCAATTCGAGCGGCTTCTCCCGGCTTGGAGGAATATAGCATTTATTCCGGTAAGGACTTACGGGATGCTTGTTTTTATGATGCGGGGGATTTAGCTTTGCCGCTCGGGAACGCAACGCGCTCTTTGGCAATGATTGAGGACGCGACAGAGTCCATTTTCGCAGCTAAAAAATTTCCGCTTCTTCTGGGCGGAGAGCACTTGGTTAGTTTGGGTGCTCTGCGGGCTGCTGTTAAGCACTACCCAAAACTTGCTGTGCTTCATTTCGATGCTCACGCCGATTTGCGCACTGATTATCTGGGAGAGCCTTATTCCCACGCCTCGGTGATGTATCATGTTTATACGGAGCTGGGGGCGGAGCTGTTCCAGTTTGGCATTCGTTCTGCCACCCGCGAGGAGGAAACCTTTGCCAAAGAGCATACCCATTATTACCCTTTTCATGTATTTGCCCCGCTCAAGGAGGCTATGTCTCTCCTAGTCAACCGACCTATCTACCTTTCTCTGGATATTGATGTGGTTGATCCTGCGTTTGCGCCGGGTACGGGCACACCTGAACCCGGGGGGATTAGTTCAGTGGAGTTGCTGGAGGCGCTGGCGCTGCTGCGCCACCTGCCTGTGGTGGGGATGGACTTAGTGGAAGTAACCCCGGTCTATGACTCAGCCGGAATCACGGCCATGCTGGCAGCTAAAGTTATTCGGGAAATTATCCTGGCAGTTGCTTGAAGAAGACTTAGCACTAGGTAAGTCTGGTCAAGCAAGATGAATACCAAAGAAGCGAGAGGTTGAAAGGGGAAGGGTGCAATGGGCACTAAATATATTTTTGTTACGGGTGGAGTAGTTTCCTCTTTGGGTAAGGGGATCACGGCGGCGTCCCTCGGCTGCCTCTTAAAGTGCAGAGGTCTTAAGGTGACAATTCAGAAATTTGACCCATATATTAACTTCGACCCTGGCACGATGAGTCCTTACCAGCATGGAGAAGTGTTTGTAACAGACGACGGGGCTGAAACCGACCTCGACTTGGGACATTACGAACGTTTCATTGATATTAATCTGACTAAAAGTTCGAATGTTACCACCGGGAAGATTTATTGGTCTGTTATCAGCAAAGAAAGGAAAGGGGATTTTTTGGGAGGGACAATCCAAGTCATCCCCCATATTACTAATGAGATTAAGAGCCGGGTTAAGCGGGCCGCCCAACAGAGCGAAGTGGATGTGGTGATTACAGAAATCGGCGGCACCGTGGGAGATATCGAGAGTTTACCTTTTTTGGAAGCCATTCGTCAGATGAAAGGCGATATCGGCCGTGAGAATGTAATGTATATTCATGTCACGTTGATTCCCTATCTGTCTAGGTCGGGAGAACTGAAAACTAAGCCTACCCAGCATTCGGTGAAAGAATTGCGTTCAATCGGGATTCAGCCTGATGTGATTGTTTGCCGTACCGAACACGCTCTTTCCAGAGATATTAAAGACAAAATTGCCCTGTTTTGTGACATTGACCCTAAGGCCGTCATTGAAAATTCAGACGCAGCATCTATCTATGAGGTTCCCCTGAGAATGCATGCCGAAGGCCTTGATGAAATTGTGATGAAGAAACTGGGGCTGTCTAAAATAAGTTGTGATCTTAGTGAGTGGTGCGCTTTAGTCGAACGGAGCAAAACGCTTGGCAGCAAAGTGACTATCGGGTTGGTGGGAAAATATGTGGCTCTGCGGGATGCATATCTTAGTGTGGCGGAGGCACTGGCACACGGCGGCTTCGAAAACGACTGCTCTGTTGATATCCGCTGGATTCAGGCGGAGGATGTGGAAAAGCAAGGTACGGAAGCGCTGCTTGCCGGATTAGACGGAATTTTAGTCCCCGGTGGCTTCGGAGACAGAGGGATTGAAGGTAAGATTGCCGCGGTGCGTTATGCCCGGGAAAACAAGATTCCTTTTTTTGGAATTTGTTTAGGGGTTCACTGTGCGGTTATTGAATACGCCCGCAATGTCTGCGGGTGGCATGATGCTCATTCTACTGAATTTAATCCTGACACTACCCACCCGGTAATAGATCTATTGCCGGAACAGGGCGATATTGAGGAGCTGGGCGGCACCATGCGCCTTGGTCTTTACCCATGCAAAGTGGAAGAAAACACCTTTACGTATGCGGCGTACAAAGATGAAATAATTTATGAACGCCATCGTCACCGCTACGAAGTAAACAATGTATTCCGGGAGCGCTTTGTAAAACAGGGCTTGGTAATAGCGGGGACATCTCCCGACGACCGCCTGGTGGAAGTAGTGGAAATTAGCGAGCACCCTTGGTTTGTGGCAAGTCAATTTCATCCTGAGTTTAAGTCTCGGCCAAACAGGGCTCATCCGCTCTTTCGTGACTTTATTGGCGCAAGCCTTATTTGCTGCCGCAGCCGTGATTGCCAAGAGGGATAATTCTTGTCCGGCGGGAAAAGATGGGTGTCACAGAAAGAAAAAAGATAGTTGCGTGTAAGCTGTTGTAATTTTGCAGCTGATGTGATAAAAACTAATTGTATAACTTTTGTTGAAGAAAGGAAGGTCTAAATTATGACACATGTGATCAACGACGAATGTATTTCCTGCGGTTCCTGCGAACCAGAGTGTCCGGTGGACGCTATTTCCGAGGGCGACGATAAGTATGTAATTGACGCTAAAACATGTACCGACTGTGGTGCCTGTGCGGAAGTGTGTCCGGTTGACGCAGTAATAGCCGAGTAAACTCTAAAACAGTCAAAAAGAGGGCCGTCGGCCCTCTTTTTGACTGTTTTGGAATGCATAGGAAATTATCTCAAGCTTTTTTTGTTAAGCAGAAGTTGTGCATAATGCTTCTTGGGCAAGGAGAAATTATAAAAAAAGATGCTTTGTGCTTTTTACAGCTAAAGCCGTTTTTTTATCCGAAAGGAGGGTGTGTCCATGTTGTTTCGCATGCGTAAATCGCGTTCAAGGCGTATGATCGGTTGGGTTTCCTCAATGTTTGGCAAATTCCGCCACTGGATGAGAAGAGTCCGTTAACCGGCAAGACGTTTGCTGGAAAAAAAGGCTGCGAAAAGAGGAAATCGCCTCCCCATAGAGAATAAGTGTCTCCGGAATATTTATACAGATAGTACGGGGAGGGGACTTAGTTGCATAGAAAAATTATGGTGGTAGACGACCGGTGGGGAATCCGTAAATTGCTGAGTGAAGTGCTGCAGGGAGTCGGGTACCAGGTAGTAACTGCTTCCAGCGGCAAAGAAGCCCTGGAACTTATGAAGGAGCATACTGTTGATTTAATCCTGCTGGATATGAAGATGTCCGGAATGGATGGGCTGGAAACTCTGACGCTTTTAAAAAAAGTTCGCCCGCAAACCGTTGTTTTGATTATGACTGCTTACGAAGAAGTGGAAGGCTTAAAGGAAGCCAGTCGCCGCGGGGCGGCAGGCTACATTTCCAAACCTTTTGATATCGAAGAAATTAAAGCTTTGATTGCTGTCAAGCTTCAGGCAGTGAGTGCTTAACAGACAGAAGATAAGGGGAGAGGATGAGCGAGAATGCCTTTTGCGACACTGCAGGAAGTATTGGCGGCTGCAGAACGAGGCGCCTACGCGGTAGGTGCCTTTAATACTAACAATATGGAAATTATCCAAGCGATTGTGGAGACGGCAGAGGAAGAAAAATCACCGGTCATCCTACAGGCCAGCCAAGGTGCCTTGAAATATGCCGGGATTCAGTATATAGCCGCTATGGTTCGGGCAGCGGTAGAGAGTTCCTCTATTCCCGTTGTGCTGCATTTGGACCACGGCACCAGCTTTGCTCAAACCATGCTCTGCCTGAAGCATGGTTTTACCTCGGTGATGTTTGACGGTTCAAAATATTCTTTGGCTGAAAATATAGCTGCCACACGTCAGGTGGCTGATGTGGCTCATGCCATGGGAGCCTCGGTTGAAGGCGAGCTAGGCAAAATTGGCGGCACTGAGGATGACATTTCGGTCGATGAACGGGATGCGCTGTTTACCGACCCGGCTGAGGCAGAGCGCTTTGTCAGCGAATCTAGGGTAGATGCTTTGGCTGTGGCTATCGGCACGGCCCATGGACCTTATAAAGGGGAGCCGCAATTGGATTTTGCCAGACTGGAGGACATAAACAGACGGGTAGAGGTGCCGCTTGTTTTGCACGGAGCTTCCGGTGTGCCGGCGGAGAGCATTCGCAAAGCGATTGCGCTTGGTGTCTGTAAAATTAATATCGATACGGAGTTGCGTCAGGCTTTTGCCCGCGGTGTGCGGCAGGTGGCGCAGAACAAGCCGGAAGAATATGACCCGCGTAAAATCCTGGGTCCGGCCAAGGAAGAAATGAAGAAGATTGTCAGGGAAAAAATGCGTTTATTTGGTTGCTCCGGCAAGGCGGGGGAGTGATCTTTCAGTGAAATTGTTTCTGGATACGGCAAATTTGCGGGAAATTGAACAGGCGGTGGCATGGGGTGTTATTGACGGAGTTACCACAAATCCGACGCTGGTAGCAAAAGAAGGCAAAGACTTTAAGAAGTTACTTGCAGAAATCTGCCGCCTAGTGTCAGGGCCTGTTTCTGCGGAAGTGATTGCTACAGGTGCCGCGGAAATGGTGCGTGAGGCTGAGGAACTGGCGGCGATTGCTCCTCAGGTGGTTATTAAAGTGCCAATGACGCCAAACGGTCTGCAGGCTGTGGTCGCGCTGAGGGAAAAGGGGATTCGCTGTAATGTGACGTTAGTTTTCTCTTTTAACCAGGCACTTCTGGCTGCTAAAGCAGGCGCTGTATATCTCAGTCCATTTTTAGGCAGACTGGATGATTTAGGTTATAGCGGCGTCGGTTTGGTAGCAGAAATTTGCGGTATTTTCCGACAGTATTCTTTGAAAAGCGAAGTAATCGCCGCCAGCATCCGCCATCCGCTGCATGTGGTGGATGTGGCGCGGGCCGGGGCTCATATTGCCACGCTTCCTTTTAGTGTGCTTAACCAGATGTTCAAGCATCCTCTGACAGATTTGGGCATCGAGCGTTTTTTAGCTGATTGGTCGGGCGCAAATCAAAATAATAAATAGTACGTTTTCTTAAACATGCCATATCTTGTGGGGGGAGACACTTGGAGAGAGAGTTGGCGCTGGAGTTTGTGCGCATAACAGAAGCCGCCGCGCTTGCAGCCGGGCGTTTAATGGGCCGCGGCGATAAAGAGGCGGCGGATCAAGCTGCCGTAGATGCTATGCGAAATGTTTTTGATACTGTGGATATTGACGGCATCGTGGTAATTGGCGAGGGAGAAATGGATGAAGCTCCCATGCTTTATATCGGCGAAAAAGTTGGCACCGGCACTGAGCCTAACGTGGATGTAGCTGTAGATCCGCTCGAGGGAACTAATCTGGTAGCCAAAGGCTTGCCTAATGCCCTCTCTGTTGTGGCGGTGGCACCAAGAGGCTGCCTTCTGCACGCTCCGGATGTTTATATGGAGAAAATTGCGGTGGGGCCGCGGGCCAAAGGCTGCATTAACTTGGATGCTTCCGTTCTGGAAAATTTACAGGCCGTGGCTCATGCCTTGGAAAGAGAAGTACAGGATTTAACTGCCATAATTCTCGATCGGCCACGCCATGCGCAAATCATTAAAGAAATCCGTGCTGCCGGCGCCCGTGTTAAATTAATCAGCGACGGGGACGTCTCGGCCGCTATTGCTACCGCTATTGACAATACCGGAGTTGATATTTTATTTGGCACCGGCGGAGCGCCCGAAGGCGTAATTGCTGCTGTTGCGTTAAAATGTCTGGGAGGCGAGATGCAGGCGCGCCTAAAACCGGAGGGAGAAGATGAAACAGCACGGGTGAGCAAGATGATTTTGAATCCGTCCAAACTGTTACTGCTTGATGATTTGGTATTAGGGGAGGACATTTTTTTTGCCGCCACAGGTATTACAGACGGCGATATGCTGCAGGGTGTGCGTTACCGCGGGCGGACTGCGGAGACCCATTCTCTGGTGATGCGTGGTCTGACCGGAACTATTCGCAATATCTACGCCACCCACATTTTAGACAGAAAGCCCCGCTTTGTGGCACGGAAGGCAGGATGTAAACAGAATCCACGGGTCAGATAAGAGCGCTGCTTAATAGGAAGACTTAGTGGCGGAGGTATAAATTTAAGCAGGAAGGGTATAACTTAGGGTATCTGCTTTTAAGCGTTGTGGAAACACAACGCTTTTGCGTACAGAGGTGAGATTATGAAAATAAACATGGTCCCTATTTTAACCGTTTTTTTCTTGTTCTTGCTGCCACAGACAGTATGCGCCAATCTGGGACAAATTCTTGCTGACGCATTAACGGAAACGCCATCCGGGTCAAGCTTTCGTCCGGTATACATCCAACAATTAAACAGTCTGCAGACACAGAGGCAGCGCAGGAGAGAAGCAGCCGTGTTGCGGCACCAAGTGCGCCGCGGCGAAACGCTTGGCTTCATTGCGCACAAATATGGTACAAGCGTGGAACACCTGATGATAATTAACAATCTGACTAATCCTCACTTTATCCGGGAACGGCAAGTCTTGAATTTGCTTATGGAAAGTCCTGCCGAGCAAACTGCCTTGACAAAAGTGACTCATACACTGCGGCGGGGAGAGACGGTTTGGGATCTTTCCCGCCGCTATCGAGTCGGGATGGAGAGCATTTTACGTGCCAACAATATAACTGACCCGCGCCGCATGATGCCCGGGCAAAGATTGGTTATTCCGGGAGTTGCAGCAGCCACGCCGGCTTTGTCGCAACGCAGAGGCACTCTGCTGGCGTCACGAACAGATGCCAGGACAGCGTTTCTCTGGCCCACCAGAGGACAGATTTCCTCCGGGTTCGGTCCGCGGTGGGGCGGTTTTCATTACGGCATTGACATCGCCGCCGTAGTCGGCACCCCTATTTTAGCTATTGCCGACGGTATGGTAACCGATGCCGGCTGGTGGCCGGGCTTTGGCAAGATGGTGCGCATTGAACACGAAGATGGCTGGGTGTCTATCTATGGTCATTCCTCCCGCATTTTTGTCGTTGCCGGACAAGAAGTTGAAACAGGGCAGAAAATTGCTGCGGTAGGACGTACCGGTAATGCCACCGGCCCTCACCTGCATCTGGAAATGATTTTTAACGGTGCGCATCAAAATCCGCTAAAACATCTCCCCGCAAGGTGAAATTATCCCCTTGACAGCAAAAATGGTAAAAAAGAGGCCGTAACTCCCATGAATAAATGGGTTTGCGGCCTTATAATAATTAATGAAATCTTGACAACCTTCCATTTTGAGAAGTATTATATTAGTTTTTTCAGATGACACCGCACTTACATAGCAGGAATACAAGCATTTTTATAACGTATCATAATGTAAGAATTAAAAGCTTGATTTACTCAAATATTCTAACGTTAATTTCTGGTTCAATAGACTACTATTAGTAAAAAAATAAATTAACTTCCTTAATAAATTCAGAAGATGTAGTTGAAAAAACTTACTGCATTTCTAACAGTTGCCTGTATACAGATATTTACCTTCTCCAGTACAATCTCCTTGCTCGAGTTCATTTCAAAAGGAGAGATTGTATGTTTTATAAGCCAAAATATCTTCACATTTGATGTAAAGCTTTCAAACATGGCAATAAAAGAAGACCATACAAGCGGGCTTCTGCTTTTAGTCAACCCGAAGGGCGAAACTGTAGCTTATTTTGCCAAGCCGTTTATGATTGATGCCAATGATAATATCTCTGATGCAGTCCAACTCTCAGTTACAACAGAAGACGGCGCTACTTTTCTTGACGTAATAGCAGACCAAGAGTGGCTGCAAAGCGCAGCTTATCCTGTAATGATAGATCCCACCATTATTTCAGGTGAACCTAAATTTGAGATGCATAAGGATACCTTTGTTTCCAGCGCCCTCCCTAATTCCACATTTACGGAAAACACGTTCCTGCTGTCCGGTACTCACAGTACTTACGGACGTACACGCACTTATGTGCAGTTTGAACTTCCCGGCCTAGCCAGCAGTGCAAACATCCAGTCTGCAACCTTTAGCATGTATCAGACTGCCGCAAATGCCACCTCCCATACCCTTGACCTTCACCGTGTTACTTCATTCTGGGATGCTTATGCAACAACATGGCATAGTCAACCAACCACGCTGACTACAGCAGAATCTTCTGTTACCAGTAGCGTTCAAAATGCATTCTGGAACTTGAATGTAACAAACCTTGTGCGCGCCTGGTATAATAACACCCTTCAAAATAATGGCATGATGATTCGCCATCGGACTGAGACCGACGCATTTCGCTGGTTTACCTCCGCAAACGCCAGCAATCAGGCTCAATACCCGAGACTGTCTATCACCTATACCGTTGACCCTATTGGCGTAGAAAGTTTCTGGGGTTTTACGCAAAGCGGCGTTAACGGCTATAACGGCAACCTAGTCCTGCAAAATACAGACGTTCATATCCCGGGGCGGGGTATCCCTGTCACATTCTCCCGCACCTATAACAGCCGTTCTCTGGTGGATGGATTCCTTGGCTTCGGCTGGTCCGCCAATGTTTATGCCCGCCTCCGCGACTCCGGGTACGGCCCCATAACCTTCATCGATGAAGACGGTACTGAACATTACTTTGGGCGTAGTGCCAACGGCAGCTATACCGCTCCTCCCGGAGTATTCCTGAATCTTGTCAAAAATGCCGACAATACCTATACCGTAACCCAGATGGACGGCACTACGATTCACTTTAACACATCCGGGCAGATGACCAGTATCGTAGACACAAACAACAATACAACCACATTCAACTACACATCGGGCCGGCTCTCCGGTATAATAGATGCCTCAGGCCGTTCCACAAGCTTTGCCTATAATGCAAGCAACCGCCTATGGCGGATTACCGACCATGCGGGCCGCACAGTGACTTACGGGTACGATGCTAATGGCAACCTCACCAGTGTCACAAACCAAGGCGGCCACCAAACGACCTACGAATATGATTCGGCCCGCAACTTAATCCGTGCCACCGACGCCCGCGGTACGAGATATTACTACCACTACACCAACGACAACCGGGTGAAAAGCGTCAACTTTGTCAATATGCTGATGAACCCCAGTTTTGAAGCAGACGCAGACCAAAACGGCCTCCCCGACCAGTGGACTCTCGATTCCGGGGCCGGCGGAACCGCTTCTCTTGACACCGCCGGTAACCCGCCTGTAGGCCGGCGCAGCTTTCGAATCAATGCCTCCACCGCTAACCCGCAGTTCTGGTCTGCCTACCTCTCCGACCCCATCACGGTCAACCGTGCCCGCACCTATACATTGAGCGGCCATGTCCGGGCCAACCTTGTTTCCGGCTCCCATAATACCGTACTTTCCCTCTTTGCCTACAGTGCAACCAATACAAACTTAGGCGAGTTCGCTCGCATGACCCTATCCAACACCCAACCCTGGCAACGGATAAGCAGTACTCTGGCAGCAAATACTCTCCCCGCCGATACCGCTTACGTCCGCATCCGGGCAGCCGCATCCAGCGGCGGAAACGGCACATCCTGGTTTGACGCGATCCAGTTTGAAGAGGGGGCTATGACCGGCTTCGCCAATGCCTCCGCAATTTTTTACAATACTGCCACTCGCCGCACCATTGAATAACGCCGGCCTGAAAACCGGTTCCTATGACTTACAGTATGAAAAAGATAAAGGAAATCTCCTAAGTATCTCCGACCCGCTTAATCAGACCCACACCCACTCATATGACAACAAAAATAATCTCGTTGAAACAATAGACCCTAACAACAATGTCAGCAATAATCATTACGACAACAACAGCAACAACATCGAGTCTTTAGACGCCTACACACAAGCAAAAGCAACCCGCTATTTTAGTAACGGCAATATTGACTACGATACCGGACTCATCTCTTCCTCGGAAAATCTACTGATTAACCCCAGTTTAGAGCGTTTCGCCAGCGGTGTGCTTGAAGGCTGGACCTATGCGGCCGGCTCCGCAACAGCTCTTTGGGATACCATCAGAAGAAGCGGCAACCGCTCCATCAGTTTTACCAATGTAACGTCCAATGTGGTATTTCACAGCGATGTAAATGTAGCTTACACACCTGCCGATACTTTCGTACTAAGCGGCTATGTGAGAACGGCAAACCTGTCGACTAACGCTGCCACCATTCAAATTGACGCTTTAAACGCTAGCGACAGCGTTCTACAAATATTCCCGGCAACCCGAGTTGGCGGTACCATGGGTTGGACACGGCTGCATGTAGCCGTGTCTCCTGCAGACATCCCACAGGGTACCACCCACCTGCGAGCCACTATTAGCGTCACCACATCCACAGGTACAGCCTATTTCGATGACCTGCAGTTTGAACGCGGCCCCATCCTGACTGCCTACAACCTGATAGAAAATTCCGGTATGGAACATGGCAACGAACTTCCCAACCAGTGGACAGGCACAAACCTGACAACCAACGACCGTATCGACACCGCAAGAAAACATGCGGGTAACCGTTCTTTCCGCATCGTGGGCGACACCAACGTAAATAAATCCCTTATGCAGCGGGTCAACATCACCGGCGATGCCAACACAAAATTGACCCTCTCCGGCTGGTCCTTCGCCGATAACCCCAACCCCTCCGGCGGCTGGTACAACCTGCAAATGCGCATCTTTTACAACGACAGCACAACAGACTGGAGCAGCGCAAACAACTTCAGCACACAGCCCCAAACTGACTGGCAGCATCTTGTGGCGGAATTCAAACCCGCCAAGGCCTTCAACGCCGTGGAAATATACCTCTACTTCTTTAACCAGCGCGGCAACGCCTGGTTTGACGATATCCGCCTCGAATACGGCAACAACATCAGTTCCTACAGTTACGACGCAGGCCATAACTACCTGACAAGCTACAAAGACCCCCTCGGCAACACTACCACATTCGTCTATGACGCCGTCGGCAACCGTACCCGGATCACCGATCCAAAAGGCTTCATCACGAACTTCTCCTACAACAACATGAACTGGCTCACATCCGTCACCGATGCCGACAACAGGGTGACCACCTACGGCTACGACGCCAACGGCAACCGCACCAGCGTCACCGACGCCAGGAACAACACCACCGCCTACGAGTACAACCGGGCGAATCAGGTCAGCGCCATCACAGACCCCTTAAACAGGACCATCAGCTTCACCTACGGCACGTCCGGCCTGCTCAACCAAATCCTCTACCCCAACGGCAACCGGATGGGCTACCGCTATAACCACCTGAACCGCCCCACAACCATTCTCATGAACGACACCCCGCGCTACTCCTTCCAGTACGACAACCTCGGCAACCGTACCGTTATGACCGATATTGCCCAAAGTGAAAACACATCCTACCTCTACTATGCGGATAACAACCTCCGGCGTGTCACCGAGTTCAACAACAACCGCACAGACTACCTCTACGATGCCGCAGGCAGCGTGACCCGCATCACCGCCACCGTAGCCGGGACACCCCATACAACCGATTACATGTACGACCGCCTCTATCAACTGACACGAGCAACGTTTGGCAGCGGCAGCGCACGCTTCGTCTACGATGAAAACGGCAATATCGCCGGCAACCGCGCACAAAACAATGTCAATACAAAATTCACGTACAACGATGCCAAAATGCTCACCCGCTTGCAAACCTTCGGCGCTAATGGTAGCATCTTAGGTGAATACAACTACCAGTACGACGCCAACGGTAACTGGACACAAGTCGCTGCCCACAACGGCACCGTCAGCTACCAGTACGACAACCTCAACCGCCTGACCCGTGAGACATACCGCGACGGCACCATCGTCAACTACACCTACGATGCCAACGGCAACCGCATCACCAGGCAAATGACCCAGGGCGGCACCACCACAACCACCAACTACCAGTATGGCGCTGCCAACCAGCTCACATCCGTCAACGTCACCGCCTACACCTACGACCTAAACGGCAACATGACAAGCGACGGAGTGCGCACCTACAGCTACGATGCGGCCAACCGCCTCACCGAAGTCCGCCAGGGTGCCACCGTCATCGCCTCCTACAGCTACGACGCCGACGGCCGCCGCACCTCAATGACCACCTCCGCCGGCACCACCCGTTTCTTCTACGACGGCACCAGCACAAGGGTGCTCTATGAGCCCTACGCCTCCGGCACCCTTCTCGCCCGCTATATCTACGGGCCAAACAACCAGCTGCTCGCCATGATCCGCGGCGGCGTGACCTACTACTACCACTACAACGGCCACGGCGACGTGGTGGCGCTGACTGATGCCTCCGGCACAGTGGTGGCCACGTACGAGTACGACGCGTTCGGGAACCATATCGGCAACACGGGCAGCGTGGTGAACCCGTACCGCTACGCCGGGTACAGGTGGGACGCAGAGACCGGGCTGTATTACCTGAATGCGCGGTACTATGCGCCGGGGATCGGACGGTTTATTACCCGGGATGCGTTCCATGGGTTTGAGGATGACCCGGCCAGTTTGAACTGGTATAACTATGCGCACAGTAATCCGGTTATGTTTGTCGATCCGAGCGGTTATGTCATTGTAAATGTTATTGGTGCTGTAGTTGGAGCAGGTCTTGGAGCTTTATTCGGTGTTTTAGTTGGTAACCACTACCGATTAACTGGATGGAAACGAACTGCTACAATAGCTGGATTTGCTGCTGGCATGGCTGTTGTCGGATGGTTCGCAGCTCCGTTTTTGTCAAGCCTTGCTAGTTTAGTTTTAATAAAAGCAGGGCTGACTAAGGCAACAAGAATGGATCTTCAACTATTTGCAGCAAAAAAAAGAGATATTAAACAAATTGTTGATGTCGCAAACAAATATCGTATGAGTGATTGGGAACGCCGTGCTTTTGGTGATTATATTGAATTATGGAAAGGGCAAAAAGGACAAACTTTATCGTGGGCGGAACTAGATCGGTTAGCTAGGGAGTTTTTAGGGGGAAGGTGACAAAATGAGCGATGAATATTTTGTTTCAACAAAGGTATGGCTAATAATTAAGGGGGAAGAACTGGACTTTAATGAAATTAGCAATAAGTTGGGAGTAAGCCCTCTTATTATTCGTCGGAAAGGAGAGCTATTAAATAATGAATTTGGGCATAGTGAATATGACTTATGGCTATATCAAATTAGTGATAATTCAAACTCGCCCCTTTCAGAGCAGCTTATCTCCCTAAATCAAATATTTCTCAGTAAAGAAAAATACTTTAAGGAATTGGGAGATAAATACAAACTAGTGGTTCGATGCTCATATCATTCTGATTTAGCACAAGGAGAGTTAACAATCTCTCCAGAAATATTTAAAATATTTTACACTTGTAATATCTCTCTTGAAATATCATTTTTATCTTGGGGAAAAGTATTAGATGACGAAGGCTAGTACCTCAGCTAAGGTTTTTTCCCATAACTTAATTATTGGATTCAGTTGTAGAGTAGCCCAATACTGCAACTGAATCTTTTTATATAAGTCATCTACGATGAAAACGGCAATATCGCCGGCAACCGTGCTCAAAACAATGTCAACACCCAATACACGTACAACGACGCCAAAATGCTCACCCGCTTGCAAACCTTCGGCGCCAATGGTAGCATCTTAGGTGAATACAACTACCAGTACGATGCCAACGGTAACTGGACACAAGTCGTTGCCCACAACGGCACCGTCAGCTACCAGTACGACAACCTCAACCGCCTGACCCGTGAGACATACCGCGACGGCACCATCGTCAACTACACCTACGATGCCACCGGCAACCGCCTCACCCGGCAAATGACCCAGGGCGGCACCACCACAACCACCAACTACCAGTACGGTACAGCCAACCAGCTCACGTCCGTCAACGGCACCGCCTACACCTACGACCTAAACGGCAACATGACAGGCGACGGAGTGCGCACCTACAGCTACGATGCGGCCAACCGCCTCACCGAAGTCCGCCAGGGTGCCACCGTCATTGCCTCCTACAGCTACGACGCCGACGGCCGCCGTACCTCCATGACCACCTCCGCCGGCACCACCCGTTTCTTTTACGACGGTACCAGCACAAGGGTGCTCTATGAGACCAACGCCTCCGGCACCCTTCTCGCCCGCTATATCTACGGGCCAAACAACCAGCTGCTCGCCATGATCCGCGGCGGCGTGACCTACTACTACCACTAAAACGGCCACGGGGACGTAGTAGCCTTGACTGATGCCGCCGGCGCAGTGGTGGCCACCTACGAATACGATACTTTCGGGAACCATATCGGCAGCACGGGCAGCGTTAATAACCCGTACCGCTACGCAGGGTACAGGTGGGACGCGGAGACCGGGCTGTATTACCTGAATGCCAGGTACTATGCGCCGGGGATCGGACGGTTTATAACCAGGGATGCGTTCCATGGGTTTGAGGATAATCCGGCGAGTCTGAACTGGTATAACTATGCACATAGTAATCCGGTTATGTTTGTGGATCCGAGCGGGTATTTTGTTTGGGCTGTGGCAGGTGCGACATTAGTTGGTTACACAGCATACAAATTAGGTCAAAGCATGGGATTAACAGGTTGGCGATTAGCACTATTTGCAGCAGTTGGTGCAGGTATAGGTGGGTTAGTTGGAAATGCGTTAACTCCTGTGCTGAAACCATTAGTACACGTTTTTATAAACTGGGGTAAAGCTGTTGGGGTAGTCTCAACAACGGCGGGATATAAAATAATGGTTCATTGGCCACATCATGGTAAAGGGATACACATAGTACTACAAAGGTTAACTCATGCTGGCAACTGGAGAACTATATTTGAGAAAATATTTTGGAGGTAATTAACCATTAATAACATGATCATTAAAACTGTTATCCCTATAATATTAAGGAAAAGTGAGTACTATTTATGGGACAATTCGAACTATGCAGCAAAAGCTGTAATACATGAGAACAGTGGTCATTTGAAAGCGCTTTTAAAGTTGTTATTTAATTCTATAATTACTGACGATGTTATTGTTGCTTGTATTCTATGGAGTCTAGATAAACTAACCATAGATAAAATTAGGGCAGGTTTGTCAAATAGTGTTGAATGCGAAGCTTTTGACCCCAAGGGTGACTTTCTAGTTAGGCCAGGAGCGATTGTAGCATGGATAGATTTTGGGGAGGATATTATTGATTTAGTTGAGTATTGGGGATGTTTAGATAGAATGCAAATCATAATTCTTCCCAAGCACAAGAAAAATGATATTCTTTGCCTTATCTCCAATGCTAACTATGTTTATACCAGACATAGTTTCAACACGCTTGATGAGTTGATGAAGTTCGCGAAAGTAATTGTTAATGATACTGGAGACGGAGAAGAGTTTGAGATTGTATTCCACAAACGCGACAAAGTAGAATTAACTTCTTTGTTAAATTCGCACAAAGATACTCCCTAAAAGACTGAAGTCCGCCAGGGTGCCACCGTCATCGCCTCCTACAGCTACGACGCCGACGGCCGCCGTGTCAGTATGACCACCTCCGCCGGCACCACCCGTTTCTTCTACGACGGCACCAGCACCCGCGTGCTCTACGAAACCAACGCCTCCGGCACCCTTCTCGCCCGCTATATCTACGGGCCAAACAACCAGCTGCTCGCCATGATCCGCAGCGGCGTGACCTACTGGCACTGACCGACGCCGCCGGCACGGTGGTGTAAAATCTAAACCTTCGGTGATAGTTGTTAACGGACTTTTCCGGGATGGCTCTGCTTCCGTTCATAAAAACTCGCAGGGCAATCGCATAAAAGAAAATTAAAAAACTGAAAAGCCAACGATATCAAGTAAAACTATGTATAGGGAATTGCAGAATGAATGCAATTCCCTATCGTTTTTTCCTTAAATGTATAGTATAATAC
>Ga0208491_10017_pt1 | contig 94091 bp, 88 predicted proteins | sample SubbioCSW11_NovA_FD_184819 | JGI IMG/M metagenome (GOLD analysis project Ga0208491, IMG submission 184819) | Serpentinite rock and fluid subsurface biosphere microbial communities from McLaughlin Reserve, California, USA - CR11_CSW11_NovA (SPAdes) | ecosystem: Environmental > Terrestrial > Deep...
GGCTTCGCCTTGACGAGCTCTTGGATTTCACGTATGACGGTTTTAGTAAAATAATGACCATGTATTTGCATATTCCTATCTTAACATTGCCTGACCCCCGGTGTCAAGTGTGGGTAAGGGTTAGCCCTCTGGGAGAGGGCTAGGGTGAGAGCTTAATACTTAACCTTTACTTAACAATTCCCTGAGACGAGCGGCGATGGTGTGACCCAATTCCGTTACATCACCGGCCCCCATAGTAAGAATCAAATCGCCTGGTCTGACGATACCCAAAACTTTTTCCACAATCAAAGAGGCGTCGTCCACTTGCTCCGCGTCGACTCCGTGGCAACAGATCTTCTCCGCCAGTGTGGCTGAAGAAATACCGGGCAGCGGGTTCTCGCTGGCGGCGTATATCTTCTGTAAAAAGACTTTATCCGCATCATTAAATGATTCGGCAAAGTCTTCTAGAAAATACTGGGTGCGTGTGTAGCGGTGGGGCTGAAAAATGGCTATCACCCTTTTGGAATTGTTAGAACGGGCTGCTTTAAGCGTGACTTTTACTTCGGTGGGATGGTGTGCGTAATCATCTACTACCAGAATGCCGTCCTGCTCCAACAAAAGTTGAAAGCGCCTGTCAGCTCCGCGAAATTCGCTAAGTCCAGCCTGAATAGTATCAAAGGGTAGGCCGAGTTCTCTGCCAACGGCCACCGCCGCCAAAGCGTTTGCCACATTATGACCTCCCGGCACCTGCAGAAGAATTTCTCCTATCGGCTGGTTGTGATACAAGACGGTAAAGCTCGTGCCCCACCCTTTCGGCTCCAAGTTAATGGCACGATAATCCCCCTCCTGCAAGCCATATGTAATGATTTTCCGCAAATGGGTGGGTAGCATATCACCCAGATATTTATCGTCGGCAAAGAGAATCGCACAGCCATCAGAACTGATATTCCCCAAAAAGTTGCGATAGCTTGCCAGCAGCAACTTAAAATCTCCTTGATAGTGTTCCATATGATCTGCTTCCACATTTGTCACAACAGCCATGCGGGGACGGTAACGCAGAAAAGAATTGTCACTTTCGTCTGCTTCCGCCACCACATATTCAGACTTGCCGATTCTGGAGTTACCGGCAAAATCCTTTAAAACACCGCCAATGAATGCGGTAGGATCCAGCTCTCCTTTTGCCATTACTTTTGCTACCATGGATGTGGTAGTCGTCTTTCCGTGGGTGCCGGCTATCGTAATCCCAAAGCGTTCGTTGACAAATTTAGCCAACAGTTCAGAACGGTGCCAGAGATGTACACCGGAAGTTTGTGCTGCTAAGAGCTCAGGATTATCTGCCGGTATCGCCGTAGAATAAACTACCATCTCTGCGCCATTAAGATGTTTAGCATCATGATACAAATGGATAACGGCGCCTTCCTGCGCTAACTTATCTGTAATTTTACTTTGTTTCTGGTCTGAGCCACTCACAAAATAGCCTAAGTCGAGCAATACTCTTGCCAGAGCGCTCATACCATACCCGCCGATACCGATAAAATGAACTCGTTTGATATCCTTCAACAACAGCGACCCCTCTTTCGCGTCGTCCCGCTTGTTAATATATGTCTGAACACAATTTCTTGAAACTCTTTTATCCCTAACTCAACAAGATCCCAACTATTCTCCTACAGTCAAAGGGTATTCGTCAGGAAAATCATGTCGAACCTTAAGCTAAGAAGGCAACTCCTTTTGTCGAATAAAGATGGTTTTACTTTATGAAAAATAATTATGTTAATAGCTTCACCAGCTTTTAATCTGCCCTTTTTAAACAATTCCCCCCACCATTACCGAACAACTCCAGAAAGTAATCCACAGTATCCACAGACTTATCCACAGAATAACCCTCTTTGTTAACGCAAAGTTAAATTTTATCCACATAATTCACAACTTGCTTACATAATATATTTGCCTTGTTTTCGTAGTAACATTCTTACCCCAAATGCCAGATTTTGTCTAAAACAGGCGCAGCATTTAAGTCGAGCTCTGCAAAGCTTTGCTGAACATATAAATCGAAACCTGCAGCAGCGACCATCGCTGCGTTGTCGGTACACAAAAGCGGCGGCGGGTTTAATAGGACACAGCCCTCCGCCTGCAACGCTTCTGATAAACGCCGGCGAAGCAAACTATTGGCCGCCACCCCACCGGCAAGCAATACTGTTCGAACTTGCATCTTACGAGCCGCTAATATTGTTTTTTCTGTCAGAATTTCCACCGCGGCATGCTGAAAGCTGGCGGCCACATCTTCTGCCCGATATTCCTTGCCCTGTTGCTTTAAGGTATTTAGCGTATTAATAACGGCGGATTTAAGACCGGAAAAGGAAAAGTCCAGAATATGATCTTGGTTTGTGAACGCCCTTGGAAACAGAAATGTACGGGGATCCCCATTTGCGGCGGCCCGCTCTATAGCGGGACCGCCCGGATAACCAAGGCCCAGGATACGGGCAATCTTATCAAAAGCTTCACCTGCCGCATCATCTCGGCTGCTGCCCAAAAGAGCGGCATCCGAACGACTGTTAAGATGAAGCAGGCTGGTGTGTCCGCCGGACACCACCAAACAGACGACAGGGAAAGGCACATGGTGAACAAGATAATTAGCTGCCACATGAGAGATAAGGTGATTTACGGCTATCACCGGCTTACCCAAAGCGTATGCCAATGTTTTAGCAGCATTTACACCCACCAGCAAAGCACCTACCAAGCCGGGACCGTGCGTAACGGCAATAGCTGTAAGCTCAGAAAAGCAGATGTCTGCCTCCTGCAGCGCTTTTTCCAGCACTACATTAACGTTTTCCAGATGCTTACGAGAAGCAATTTCCGGAACTACGCCGCCATACTGGCGATGTTCTTCGATCTGGGAGGCAATAACATTGCTTAGTATAATTTGTCCATCTGCAACCACAGCTGCGGCCGTCTCATCACAGGACGTCTCTATACCCAGAATCAGAATTCGTTTCAACGCTTCTCACTCCTATCTGGACGCCATCTTCTCCAACAGACGACCAAGCCTAGTAGCACCATAATACTGCTCACTTTTTTCTTCCGCCAGCAGCACTTTTGACAAATCGTGAAACATTGAGCGTGCTTTGAACATATTTTGATTGATAAGCGGCGCCCAGCGTGTAAGCCCGTCTCTTGCCAATTGCTGTGCTTCCGTCAGATCTTCGGCCACAGCAATGACCATCGGACTTGAGGAGGTTGCTAGTTTTGTCGCTACTGTTTGCCAACGTTGCTGCTCCTGGGAAAAAGCCTCCGCTGTTTCGCCAGCCGTCATCGTCCTGTTACTTCCTTGCTTACGGCGGAGAAAAACATACTGCTGAAGCGTTGCATCACCAAAAACCGCATGCTTGTTTACAAGCGCAAAAAGCGCATCACCCTCCGTAACACCGAATTCTTGCCGAAACTCCTCCGCTAATTCCTGGGGCTGAAAATCCCTTATAGCGGGAGGCGGAATTATTGCTTGAGGTTCATAGAGATAAAGAGCTGCTAACACAGTAACAGCAGTAATAAAAAATAGAGCGCTGAAAAAGACAATTCGCGCGGCACGTGTATGCAGACAAAACTTGACACAAAGTTTTTCAAACATCTTTCTCCCCCATTTGTGGTGACCCCAGAGAATCTTGCTGCCCAGTTACGGCAACAAATTGTCCAGCCACATAACTAGTGCATCTTCATCATGATAATAGTTAGGTCGCAGACCGCTCGACATAAAGCCGTACTTCTTGTAAAGTTTCTGAGCTTTATCGTTGGAAACTCTTACTTCTAAAGTTATGCGCGTTGCGCCTAAGGCTTTTGCTTCGACAAGCAAGCGATCCAGCAGCAAACTCCCCACGCCTCGCCGCTGCCACCGGCGACAAACAGCCAACGTGGTTAGATGCGCTTCGTCCATAATCGTCCAGATCCCGGCGTAACCGACTACCTGCTCCTCTATCATAGCTACCCAGTAGGAAGCAAGCCCGTTATCCATAATTTCATTAACAAAGGCATTTTTAGACCAAGGAGAAGGATAAACCTCTCGCTCAATGGCCACCACACGCTCCAAATGGCAAACCTGCATTGGTTCAATCGTCACGTGCACCGACGGCGCTGCCCTCCTCCCCACAGGTCAACGCCTTTCTCTCCGCCTCTGAACGACGGACGTAGCGGGGCATCAACTCGCGCCAAGAGAAATCGTGTTTAAGAACAAATTCAGCTAGTCCCAGTCTTGCCACCGCTGCAGCCCGGCAAATGCTTCCCTCGGGCGGCATTAAACAGACTCGCTCGCCAAGCTGCGCTCTGATCGCCGCCTGGTAAGGCGGCACACCGTCTCCGACAAAAAGAATTTTTTCGGAACGCACCTCAAGTTCCGCAAGCAGTTCCCAAAGCGGCAAGACTCGTTCAGCGCTAAGCGGCGCTGGACGTGTGCCTGGCACAAACAGCCCGTTATAAACCTGCTCTCGCCGGGCATCAAGAATTGGGCAGATGATACCGGGAAAAAATGGGTGCTGCGCAGCCAGCGCTTCGAGCGTGGAAACTCCCACCACAGGCACATTCAGCGCTTGCCCCAGCGTCTTTGCCGTCACCATTCCGATACGCAAGCCGGTAAAAGAACCCGGTCCGGCAGCCACAGCCACCCCATCAAGCTCGTTTGGCGTTATACCGACATGGCTGAGCATAGCGGCAATCAACGGCAATAAGCGCTCAGAATGGGTCTTTCTTGTTTGCAGAGTGTATTCGGCAAGTGTAGCTTTCTCCGAAACCAGAGCAACGCTGCAAACCAGCGTCGCTGTGTCAATTCCCAGGATTTGCACCGACCTGCCCCCCCGTAATCAGTTGCCGTAAAACAGCCTGATAAGACTCTGTTCCAGCCTGAAACAAAATCTGCCGGCCTGTGGACCCGTCTGAAGTAATCCAGACAATGAGTGCCGGCATTGTAAAAAAGTCGGCAAATTTGCCGGCCCATTCTACCAGTGATACGCCTTCACCATCCAGCGCCTCATCGAGACCCAACTCAAACAGTTCCTCCTCACTATTAAGACGGTAAAGATCAAAATGATAGAAAGGCAGTCGTCCGCTATGAGCATTCATCAATGTAAACGTAGGACTTTGAATAGGTACATACACACCCAGGCCTCGTCCCACACCGCGGGCAAAAACAGTTTTACCGGCACCGATTTCACCGTTTAGGAGAATAACTGCTCCGGGAAAAAGTATCCTGCCCAAAGATTCACCCAGATCCTCCGTCTCTTGTTCGCTATCGGTCCTTATTTCATCTTCCAAGCCTCAACCACCCCTAAAATGCTGAAAACCTGTGAAACTTAGTTTTTCCCGCTCGCCATCTTTTTTAATCAACCAAATGCCTGATTCTTCACATATTTTCCCAAACGAGTGCAAGTCAGTGGCAAAACGGGAAAGATACCCCTGCGCCAGCAAGTCATAGTGACTTGGTCTGACAGAAATGAGCAACTCATAGTCTTCACCGCCATTAAGCGCCAGCTGCCACGGTGAGATGCCCTGCAGCGCAGCCACTGTTCTGGCAGCACGATGAATGGGGAGTAGATCTTCGTAAATGACGGCACCGCAGCCACTTGCTTCACAGATTTCCCCCAGATCTTTGAGCAGTCCGTCAGAAATATCCAAAGCAGCGGTAACGCCGCCGCTTTCAGCTAAGTAAGCAGCTTCGGCAACTCGAGGCGTAGGTCTCGTATGAAAGAGAAACGCCTCCTTGCGCAGGTTTTCAGGACAATTAAGCTGATGCAAAATAATGGCCAGACCAGCGGCAGAAGCACCAAGCGATCCTGTTACACAAAGAATATCACCGGGCGAAGCGCCGCTCCGCAGCAGTACGTTTTCACGTTTTACTTCCCCTTGCACAGTCACACTGATCACTAACGGCCCTGGTGAAGCGACCGTGTCGCCGCCACTTACAAGCATGCCGTACTTGTCGGCCACTTCCTTAATGCCAAGGTAAAAATCAAGTATAAACTCCACCGTAGTCGCTCTAGGAATGGCCAGACCGATATATGCGTGACGAGGCACTCCCCCCATGGCAGCAATGTCGCTAACATTTACAGCAAGCGACTTATAGCCCAGATCTGCCGCACAGCCGGCTGACAGAAGAAAGTGAACTCCTTCCACTAACAGATCCTTGGTTGTAAGCAGCCACATCCCTTCACTCGGCTTTACAAGAGACGCGTCGTCCCCGATCCCCACTTCACCGGGAGCATAGCTGGAACCTAACAGTTCAACTATTTTTTTTATCAGGGCTTGCTCGCCTAAATCACCTATTTGCATCAATTATCACCTATTCCCTAATTATAGCTTCAATTAACAAAAAATACAAGCAAGGGAGATCCAGGTAAAAACTGTACTAGAGAATTTGCTGGCTCAATAAAATTAGGGTATACTAAAAATAAGCCAAAATCCAAGAAATTGAGGTGAAAAATTGTGAAAAAATCGCGTGAAGTTGTGGGTCTGCCTGTAATTGACCTTAAGGAAGGCAAAGGGCTCGGACGGGTACACAGCCTGATATTCAACCCGAATAGCCGCAGGGTAGAAGCTATAGAAGTGGGAGAACGAGTGCTCTTGAAAACAAAAACTGAACTTCTCCCCTATGCGAAAATACGTAGTATCGGCCCGGACGCAATTACTCTTATGCAGCAAGAAGACCTGCTAGATGCGCAACAACAACCGGAACTAGCCTCATTGCTAGAAAAGAAACTGCTTGCTGTCAAGGTGGTAACGGCAGATGGTTCGCTGGTAGGCTCGGTGGACGATTTTTCTTTTAATCCGGCAGACGGGAACATTGCCGAACTATTTATCAACACAGAGAAAACTCGGGTCTCTCTCGTGCTGCCCCTGACGGTGGTAGAAAACTTTGGAAGGGACTTTGTTATTGTGGCAGAAGATTATTTGGCACAATCATGGGAAATTGAAGCCATCAGCAGCGACCGCTCCGGCCGCCAGATTGTTCACTCTCTTGAAGTTAAAGCCATCGAATATGCTTTAGGCAGAGAAGCAGGCCAGGACGTTAACGCTGAAGATGGCACCTCTATCATTCGCAAAGGCGAAAAGGTAACCAGTGAAAGCATTGACTTGGCCAGAGGGAAAAACCGCCTGACCCAGCTGCTGATTGCGGCCGGTGTAGGTGAACTTTTGGAAGGAATGGATTACACCAAGGAAAAACTGGACGCCGGCAGTAAAAAGCTGCTGGATTCCTGGCAAAGCCTAAAGGGTCTTTCACACGAATGGCTTTCCCGCAGGTTGGATGATGACCGTTCCAGCCCCACCGGCGAATTGCGCGAACTCTGGCTGCAGTTGCAAGGCAAACTTACAAAGGGCGGTCGGGAGCTCGAAGATGTGGTACGGCTAAAAATGCACGGTTATGTGGTAGGGAAAACTCTCTCTCAACCCGTCTATGAGCCGGATGGCACTTTAATTGGCGGACGCGGCGACCATGTCACAGAGCAAATGCGTGACAGTGCCGAAACGGCCGGACGATTGCCGCAGCTTTTTCTCTCTGCCATGGCAGGAGAGGTGCAAGTCGCATTGGAACCCATCAAAAAGCAACTGAAAGACACTTTAAACAAATAGCAACGGCAGTTGACGATTGCCTTAACCGGTTAACAGCACTCTCTGTCGGTATCCAATGCTTCTGCCACAACTTTCATCGCGCAAAACTCCCCGCACATGGAACACTCTTTCCTGTGGCCGGGGTTTTTTTCTTGCCGCAGCCTTGCCGCATGTCCCGGATCAATAGCCAAGTTAATTTGGGCCTCCCAGTCCAGAGCTTTGCGCGCCTTGGCCATTTTTAAATCCCAATCGAGCGCCCCGGCTAGGCCTTTGGCAATATCGGCTGCGTGAGCGGCAATCCGACTGGCAATAATCCCCTCTTGCACATCACGGGCATCCGGCAGCCCAAGGTGCTCTGCCGGTGTCACATAACAGAGAAAATCGGCACCGGCCCAGGCAGCCAGCGCTCCGCCAATGGCAGAGGTAATATGATCATAGCCGGGCGCCACATCAGTGACCAGCGGCCCTAAAACATAAAAAGGCGCACCTTTGCAAATCGATTTTTGCAGCTCCACATTGGCCCTGATTTGATGAAGCGGCACGTGCCCCGGCCCCTCCACCATCACCTGCACCCCTCGAGCCCAAGCTCTCTCTACCAACTCCCCCAAGATTAGAAGCTCTTGTATCTGTGGGCCGTCAGTCGCGTCTGCCAGACAGCCGGGACGCAATCCGTCGCCAAGGCTCAGCGTCACATCATATTTAAGCGCAATTTCCAGTAACTCGTCATAACGTTCATAGAGCGGATTCTCACAGTCATGGTGAAGCATCCAGCCGGTGAGAAAAGCGCCGCCACGACTGACAATATCGGTGACACGCCGCCGTTTGCGCAACACATCCACCACCTGCCGCGTCACTCCGCAGTGCACAGTAATAAAGTCAACGCCATCTGCGGCATGTTCCTCAATCACGGCAAACAAATCATCAGCCGTCACCTGCAGCATAGCGCCGTAGCGGGTGTTGGCATCGGCTATGGCCTGATAGATGGGCACCGTCCCCACCGGAAGCGGCGAAGCAGCCAAAATCCGTCGGCGAGTCGCTGAAATATTCGGCCCGGTAGACAAATCCATTACCGCATCTGCTCCGGCAGCTACCACCTGCCTCAGCTTCTCAAGTTCGGCCTCCTGATCAGGAAAATCAGTGGAAGTACCAATATTGGCGTTCACCTTTGTACGCGTCCCAGTGCCGATGGCACAAGGCTCCAGCCCTGAGTGGTTGATATTTGCCGGCACCACCACCGTACCGGTCACCAATCCTTGCCTGACTTGCTCGGGCGAAATAGCTTCTCTCTTAGCAGCCGCCACCATTTCCGGCGTAATAATTCCCGCCCTTGCTTTGCTTAACTGAGTCATCTTCAACACCCTTTCTTCTCTTCTCGCTCAGTTGTGACGCCCTTCTGTAAGACGCGGGAAAAACAATAAGCCGCGAACCAGTTTAAGTCCGCGGCTGTTAGTTAAACATCTCCGCTTACCGTCCTTCCCTACGCTGGTATAATCCATCTCAGGTTCTAAGGGTTGGCCGACTAATTACGCCCAGCCTCTCAGCCTTACCATCGGCACCCCCAGGAACTGGCTATTAAGTTGTTTATCCTAATTCTAACTAACGACACCTTCTTCTGTCAATACTTCCGTCAATGCCTCTATAAAACGTTGATTCTGTTCTGACGTGCCAATCGTTACGCGGATAACATCAGGAGCACCAAAAATGTCGCCGGTGCGCACAATTACGCCACGCTGCAACAACTTGATAAATACGTTCTTGCAATCAGCTTTGCTCTTGACCCAGATAAAGTTGGCGTGAGTGGGTACAAAAGGAAGTCCTAGCCTGTCAAACTGCCTGGAAAGATACTGCTTGCCTTCCTCATTCATTTGACGACTGCGCAGCAGGTGCTCTTGATCTCCGAGCGCCGCCAACGCTGCCGCCTGGGCAACCATATTCACGTTAAATGGCTCGCGCACCCGGCTGAGCAAGCCGATTAATTCCGGCTTAGCAACGCCAAAGCCAATGCGCAAGCCTGCCAAACCATAAATCTTCGAGAAAGTGCGCAAGACAATCACGTTGCGCCCTTCCCTGACAAAGTTGAGCGTCTGAGGGAAATCTTCATCGACCACATACTCGTAATACGCCTCATCAAAGACGGTAATTATTCCTTCCGGCAACTTATCAAGCAGAGTTTTAACTTCTGCTTTGCCCACTTTGGTACCGGTAGGGTTATTAGGGTTGCAGACAAAGAGCAACTTTGTTTTTTCTGTCACTGCCGCCGCCATGGCTTCCAGGTCGTGCGTATAATTTTTTGTCGGGACAACTACAGTCTGCCCCCCCATAATTTTGACGGCAAAATCATACTCGGAGAAGGTAGGATCGGCCACCACCGCTTCCTCCCCTTCCGCAAGAAAGGCTTCCGCAATTAATTTTATCACTTCATCAGAACCGTTTCCCACAAGCAAATGAGCCGGAGTCAGGTTAAGCGCTTCAGCTAATGCGTTTTTCAGATAAAAACAGTTCCCGTCAGGATAAACGGCTACTTTATCGATTACTTCCTGCATCTTGGCGATCGCAGCAGGGGCAGGCCCAAGCGGATTTTCGTTGGAAGCCAACTTAATTACCCCCGAAAGACCTAATTCCCGCTCCACTTCTTCCACCGGTTTTCCGGGCACATAGGGCTTAATGGCCATAATTTGCTGTCTGTGTAATTGCTTTTTCATATCTTGCCTCCCTTACAGCAGCCGCTTATCAATAACTCGCTTAGCTTTACCTTCACTGCGCGGAATTGTTTTTGGCTCCACCAAACGGATTTTGGCACTGATTCCAAGAATGGAATCAATTTGCGTATGAATTTTCCGCTCCAATGCTTCCATTCCTTTTATCTTATCAGAAAACATCCGCTCCGATACTTCCACTTGGATTTCCAGCAGATCAAGGTTGCCCTCCCTAGTTACTACCAACTGATAGTGGGGTTCTGTTTCGCCAATTTCCAGCAGCACACTTTCCACCTGAGTCGGGAAAACGTTTACCCCGCGGACAATAATCATATCATCGCTGCGGCCGGTCACTTTAGCCATCCGCACATGAGTGCGCCCGCACAGACAAGGCTCCACCGTAAGGGTGGTGATATCGCGGGTACGATAACGGATAATAGGCAGCGCTTCCTTCGTTAAAGTAGTGAATACTAACTCACCTTTTTCCCCGTAAGGCAAAACAGCGCCGCTGACCGGGTCGATAATTTCTGGAATAAAATGATCCTCAAAAATATGCAGGCCGCACTTTTCCTCACATTCAACTGCTACCCCGGGACCAATGATTTCACTTAGACCATAAATATCAATCGCCGTAATACCCAATCTTGTCTCAATCTGTTGACGCATATTTTCTGACCAAGGCTCGGCGCCGAAGATACCGGCGCGTAACTTAAAATCTTCCTTTTTTAAGCCCATTTCTTCAATCACTTCAGCAATAAACAAAGCATAGCTAGGTGTGCAGGTAAGGATATCGGTTCCGAAATCCTTCATCACCATAACCTGCCGCTGAGTGTTGCCGCCGGAAATGGGAATTACTGCCGCCCCTACCAACTCCGCTCCATAGTGGACTCCAAGCCCGCCGGTAAACAAACCGTAGCCGTAAGCATTTTGCACAACCGAATTTCGTGTCGTCCCTGCGCTGACCAGGCAGCGAGCCATTAGCTCCGACCATGTGCCTAGATCATTGCGTGTATAACCTACCACAGTAGGTTTGCCGGTAGTGCCTGAAGAAGAATGAAAGCGTACAACTTCGTTCTGTGGCACTGCAAATAAACTAAACGGATAATTGTCCCGGAAATCCTGTTTCACCGTAAAGGGCAAACGTGAGAGATCCTCGAGGCTGTCAATATCGCCAGGCTCTATTCCTGCAGCCTGAAAAGCGCGACAATAATGGGGCACGTTATTATAAACACGTTCTACAATCTTGCGCAATCGCTTGAACTGCAATTCCTGCAACCTATCCCTCGACATGCATTCGGCTTCACTATTCCAATACAAAACTAAGCCCCCCCTAAACAGCTTTACGCAAACTCGTCTATATAAGACAACGCACTTCGACAACCCCAGACCAGATTCCTTCCTAAAAGCTGCAATTTCCTCTAATATCTTCTTTCTGTTACAGGCAAGCATATCGCACTGAGAAGTAAAATAAAATATATAACAAACATTCCCCGCAAATCCCCTCAACTCCCACTCATCTCCCCTCTCCCCCTCATCTCCCCTCTCCCACTGGGAGAGGGCTAGGGTGAGGGCTACACACTCATCTCCCTCTCTCCCACTCATTTCCCCTCTCCCTCCGGGAGAGGGCTAGGGTGAGGGCAAAGAGCCAGGAAGCAACTGAGACCGCAAAGGCACAAAACAAGAAAATCACAGAAAATTTAAGGAGGATAGAATATGATTATTAGCATACTTCTCCCCCCTAAAGCTCGCCTTCTCATTTATTTGTCAATAGCACTATTTATAATTCTGCTTTTGCACCATTCTTTTTCCGGAGGCAACATTGACCCTACCGTTGCGCAGGAAAGGCTTGTTCCCATTTACTATGTGGACACAACAGAAAAAAAGATTGCCTTCTCCTTCGACGCCTCCTGGGGCGCTGAGTTTACCCCGCGAATCTTGGAAATTCTCAGGGAAAACAACCTAAAAACCACATTTTTTCTCACCGGTTTCTGGATTGAAAAATATCCGGACTTAGTAAAAAAAATCGCGGCCGACGGGCATGAACTAGGCAATCATACATGGACCCATCCCCACCTCAACGCCTTAGACAAGCAAAACATTAAACAAGAGCTGGAGCTTGTCCACGACGCGCTCACCAAGCTGACGGAAGTCGAACCAAAGCTCTTTCGCCCGCCCTTTGGCGAATACAGCAATAAAGTTATCGAAGCGACTAACGAACTGGGATATCTTACCATTCAGTGGAGCATAGACTCCCTGGACTGGAAAGATATCAGCAGGCAAGAGCTGGTCCAGCGCGTCACAAGCAGACTTCACCCCGGCGCCATCATCCTTTTTCATAATAACGGCCTCCATACCGCAGGCGCTCTGCCGGAGATAATCAGCTACGCCAAAAGCCAAGGCTACAGCATCGTCCCTATATCCGAATTGCTCCACCAGGCTGACTGGTATATCGACCCTGCTGACGGCGCACAGAAAATACGCCGCTGAATGTAAGCAGTGATTGCTCTTTGGAGCGACGCGTAGAGCATCTGACAGGGGTTGTAAAGCAAAACACCTGTTTGGTATAATAGTGTAAATAATTCTAAGGGGGGACTGGCTGTGGGGAAAGATAAGAAACCTACAAAGCCGGGTCACTTACTTAAAGAACACCCTGTAACATATGAGACTTATGCAAAATTACCGGATGACGGGACGCGCTATGAAATTAACAATGGCCGGCTGGAAGCAATGACACCGGGGTCGAGCGTGGTGCATCAGCTTGTTATAAAGCAAATTTTGTATTGCGTCGACCGGGATTGCTTAAATGAGTATGTTGTTATTCCGGCTCCTTTTGATCTTATCTTATCGCTTACTGAAGTCCGCCAACCGGATTTGGTGATGATTCACCGCAACAGACTTGAAATCATCACGGGAAAGGGGATAGAAGGATCTCCGGATTTAGTTGTGGAGGTGCTTTCACCCCATTCAGCCAAACGCGACAGGCAGCAAAAACTTCATGCGTATGCAAAGTATAATATCCCGGAATACTGGATTGTTGATATAAACAATGAATTGCTGGAGCAATACCTGCTGGATGGGGATCAGTATTACCTGTCTGAAGTTTATAAAGAGAAGGAGCCTGTTTTATCTGCACGTCTGGCCTGCATTTCTTTTACTATGCAGGAGATTATTGACAGCATCCCGGAACTGCCTAATTTCTAAGATACACGCTGCTGGACTATATTCTTTCCCAGAAAAAAAAGCAAGGAACTCTTCCCCTAAACGGCATGGCAGTCCAGACTGTGGTAACCTCAGAAATGGGGAAAGCAATTGCAGCAGCCTACGGGGTGGAGATGATAGAAACGCTAACAGGATTTAAATACATCGGAGAACAGATCAGAGAACGAGTTGATACAGGCCGAAATGTCTTTCTTTTTGGCTTTGAAGAAAGTTATGGTTATCTTGCCGGTGACTTTGTCCGAGACAAAGACGGTGTTCAAGCTAGCCAATTGGTGGCTGAGATGGCCGCCTATTACAAAAACCGGCAGATGAGCCTCTTAGATGCCCTCGAGCAACTGTTCTTAACTCACGGTTATTTTCGAGAGGAACTGATTAACCTGGAGTTGGCTGAAGGTGAACTCTCTCGAGTAGAACAAGTCATGCATCAGTTGCGCACTACCAGCTTGTTGGCGCTGGACGGAATGGCAATCATCCGCACTGATGATTACCTGCAGCAGCTAAGCACCGACATTAACGGCAAGCAGACCCCTACGGGATTACCCCGCAACAATACGCTAAAATATACTCTGCAAGATTTTTCCTGGTTCTGTATTCGCCCATCGGGCACAGAGCCAAAGATCAAAATCTATCTGAGCGCGCGAGGCGATAATGCCGCATCAACCGCAATTCAGCTTGCTACGCTTAAAGCAAAAGTATTAACTTTGCTGCAAGAGGGTCCGCTCTTTTTGTAAAACTGCCTGAGTTCTCACAAGCGCAGCCTACTTGCGTCGAACCCGCGAGGAAACTTTCAGCAGCTTGTCTCTCATAGTCTGTGAACCGCTCCTGATTTTTTCCTGCCAAGGGAGAAGATAGCGGTCGCCCTGCTCCAGCCTACTGCGGGCTTTTCCCAGCCAAGGGTCGAGAGCAGTCTGCAAATTGCCGAAGCGGCCGCTGTTTAAGAGGATAAAACCGACGACAATGGCGGCCGTACCGCCAAGCAAAAAGAGGATGGAACGAAGCGCCGACCTGTTACCTGGTTCCGCTAACGCCCCCGGTGCAGGCGCCGCACGCTCTCCCTCCGGACCGTAGAAATAAAAGGCCACCGCATCGGCAAAGAGGGCTATCCCCTTTTTTGCCGCTTCTCTGGAATTGGTATGAGCACCCACTTCCAATAAGAGATTAAATGGCGTCAAATCCTGATTATAATTACCGCGCGCCATGAAAATGCCTTTAATCAAATTAGGATGAACCTGATCAGTAATCCGTTTTAAGTCAAGCGCAAACTGGCGCGTTACTTGCATATTAGGATTTTGCCGTCCCACGACAAATTTAACTTGCGTTACCCATTCACCGTCGATTTGCGTAGCATAGACATGACGCGGCGCCGCATCGCGATGTACATCAAAAATCACATCAGGCCCTTTGGCCAGCAGCCTTTCTGTCGTCACACGGGAGCGACGGTAAGCACCACGGTCGTGAGGAAGATGCAGCGTCTGATCAAATACGACCCGGACACCTTTCTCCTCCAAGTTTTCGGCGAAGACCCGCCCTACGCCATGAATCCCCCCCTTGGGAACAACAAAAGCGTCGCCGTCACTCGGTATATACGCCTCGGCGTTATGGGTATGGTAAATCCCGATCAACCCTCTCGGAGCCGCTGTCGGTTCCACATCTTCATTTTCTGCAGCTGGTTGAGCAGGATAGCCACTAAAACCCAAACGATCCAGCCAAGCCACAAAAATACTTTCCCTCTGCTCACTGAATACGGCACCAACCTCCCGCACGAAACGGGAGTGAGCAGTGCGATTATTGATGCGAACAACACGGTAAAGCCTGTTGTCACCTGAAATAAACTCGTCGCCCACATGAATCCTACGGCCGGTAATTAAGAGTTCCCGGCCATTTTCGTCAAGCATCGTCCAATATTTGGCAGCCAGTACATCTTCTTTAGAAATATCATCCATCGGCCAGGCAAAAAACTCTGATAACGGCCTTACAGCAGGCAGGGCACCAACTGCCGCCCTCTCTGCAAGCAGACCTACCAATGGCACGGCAACCAGCAAAAGCAAAATAAAGATACGCTGTCTCATACTTTCGGTCCTCCTTGCAAACGCTCCAAAATTTCTCCCACTAATTCCGCCAACAATACTGCACCCATGCCGCCAATTACGGCCGCACCAAAAATGCCGGTTGAACCTAAGACAATGGGAACATGCAACTGGTAAATGAACAGATTTTCCAGCCAGGCAAATATGTCAGTGAGAATCACGCCAAAAACACCGCCGATGAAAGCAGCCCGCCGTGATCTCCCCAGAACATATGCGATGACTGCCGCCAACAAAGCCGGAACAAACAAAGGATCCAGATCAAAACCTAAAGCTCCGGGCTCCACAGGCAGAATCTTATCTGTCAGATAGACCAATACTGCCACCGCACCTGTGGTGATCAATGCCCTTCGTTTCTCAGAAGCTTCATCTGCCGTCACAATCAGGTAAATTGCCACACCCATCGGGATAATTGCTCCTCCGATATTAATTGACAAACCGTATATAAGCGGAATGTTGGGTAAAAACCCGGCTGCCAGCATTGAGAGCAGAATTACCAGTGCCTCTACTTTTTTCAGGCGCATTCTATCTAGCACGCGGTGGAGAAAACCAAAATATACTAATGCGGTAACCACAATCAGGATTAAAATACCCAAATTACTCGTGTACATTTTTTCTCCCCTTTCTATTGCGGCGGCTCACTGTGCTTAGTCTTCCCGCAACAAGCAAAAAAAATCATCATTACCAATAAAAAAACCGCAGCATTTTTGCCTGCGGTTTTTACTCGCCATAAATTATCTTTACCTTTTAACTTTCTTCTTGCCTGCCTGTTCACACACATTCAGGAGATCTTTAATATATTAATCTTGCCCGGAGGATTGCAGGCTCCTAATAAACAGCCCCCTCCAAAAAACTGAATTAACTTAGGCTTCAACTTTCCGCGATAACAGTGTTTGTCAATTCCCCGACACTGCCAATGCGGACGGTTACACTATCGCCTGGTTTTAGCGGACCCACGCCGGCAGGCGTGCCCGTCAAAATCACATCGCCTGCCTCCAAAGTCATCACACGGGTAACAAACGCCACCAGTTGCGCCGGATTAGCCACAAGCTGAGTTGTGGATGATTGCTGTTTTAGCTCCCCATTCACCGTAAGAGAGATATCCAAAGCGGACGCGTCAATTTCGGTGACTATCCAAGGGCCTAATGGGCAGAAAGTATCAAACGACTTTGCCCTGCTCCACTGGCCGTCTTTCTTTTGCAGGTGACGAGCCGTGATGTCGTTGCCGCAAGTATAACCGAAAATATGCTGCCAAGCGTCTCCGGCCGCAATATTTTTTCCCCGCTTACCGATCACAACTGCCAGTTCTGCTTCATAGTCCATGCGGCCAATCCACTCCGGATAGAGAATGAACTGGCCTGCACCTATCACAGCAGAAGGGGGTTTCAAGAAAAGGATCGGTTCTGCAGGCAAAGCCTCGCCCATTTCCTGAGCATGATCGCGATAGTTCAGGCCGATACAGACAACCTTAGTAGGGCGGCAGGGAGCCATCAGTTCCACCTCGGCCAAGAGAAAAAGCTCCCCTGTTTTATGCCAGTCACCCGTATAGATATCTCCCTCTACCGCATGTAGCGTTTCTTCTGCCAAGAAAGCGGTATATTCACAGTTGCCCTTTTTAAATCTGACCCATTTCATCTTTCGTTTCCTCCTAGAAAAGTCTAGTTTAGCAAAAATTATCCCAAGGAGGTAAGTTTAAATGCTTAGGGGAATAATTGCTAAAATGAAGAATGCGGCAAATTTTCTCAACTACCCTATTTTACAGTATATCCCTATCTCGATCAATCCACTGGCGCAAAACGCAGAATGGTCAAATCCGTTCAACCTCTCCGGCCCGCAATTCTTTCTGTTTCAGGACAGTGCGGCACTTAAAAGTGCATTGACACGCTTACAGATTAAACTGAATTCCACGCCGCCAGAGGAAGAGCTGTATGTAATCTGCCTGAATTTTAGAGCTGAGTTGGTGCTTTTTCGCTACTTAACTTGTAAAATCATCGGTCAAAGCCAGGGAAACAACTGTCACGTTTTCTCCCTGACAAAAAAATACTTCCCTCGCCGTTTCCTGCATTTCGGCTTGTTTGAGAACGACGGAAGGAAGCTGCGCAGTATTAATTTTGAAATATACTAAACTCAGTCAAGCCTAACGAAGCGAATGGACATAATCGCATCTAATTCTTGCAGTTTAGCAAGAATTTCTTCAGAAACCGGAGAGTCAACCTGTAAAACCATCACAGCTTCTCCGCCAATGGATTGGCGCCCTACCTGCATACCGGCAATATTAATATTGTGATTGCCAAGTGTAATGCCAAAGCGGCCAATCACACCGGGCATATCCGTATATGTGGTGACCAGCATATAACGGGAGGGCACTACTTCGATGCGGTACTTACCGATTTGCACAATGCGAACATCATTTTTGTTGAAAAGTGTACCGGCAATAGTCTGAGTGCCGTCAGCTGTTTTTATATTGACGGTAATCAAATTCGTAAAATTTTCTGCCGTCTTGCTGACTATTTCCCGAACTTTAATGCCCCTTTGTTTAGCAATCAGCGGAGCGTTCACATAGTTAATCGTCTCCTGGAGGATTACCGACAGCAGTCCGATTAAAAAAGAGTTGGTCAGCGGCGTCACTGGGTAGTTGGCGATTTCTCCGCTGTAAAGGATATCAATAGCTTCCACCTGTCCGTTAAAAACCTGGGTATAGAATGAACCCAATTTTTTCATCAAAGGAATAAACGGTTTCACATCTGCCAATGTTTCGGGCGGGATCACAGAAACGTTGACTGCGCTGACGAGTGGTTCACCCATCAGAGCATTAGCAACCTGCTCTGCCACCTGCACAGCCACATTGACTTGGGCTTCTTCAGTAGACGCTCCCAAATGCGGCGTTGCAATAACACTCGTCAATGAACAGAGAGGATTGCAGCTGACCGGTTCTTCTTCAAAAACATCTAATGCAGCGCCGGCTACCTTCCCGGACACTAAGGCATCATAGAGCGCTTTTTCGTCGATGAGGCCACCGCGAGCGCAGTTAATAATCCGCACGCCATCTTTCATCATTGCCAATTCTTTTTTGCCAATCATGTATTTTGTGGCTTTTGTCAGCGGAGCATGCACCGTTATAAAATCAGCCTTACGGTAGATTTCTTCCAGGCTAGTCAATGTTACACCCATTTTTTCCGCGCGCTCCGCAGAAATATAAGGGTCATAAGCTAAGATATCCATATCCATTGCTTTCGCCCGCTTGATAACCTCACTGCCAATCCGACCTATACCGACAACGCCCAAAGTCTTTTTATACAGCTCCACGCCCATAAATTTACTGCGCTTCCATTCTCCCTTTTTCATGGAAATGGATGCGTCAGGAATATTTCGAGCAAGAGAAGTCATCATAGCAATGGTGTGCTCTGCCGCGGAGATGGTATTTCCCTCGGGAGCATTGATGACAATTATCCCCCGCTCTGTGGCAGCCTCCACATCAATATTATCTACACCCACACCGGCCCTGCCCACAACCTTCAGGTTTGCGCCTGCCTCCAGCACCTGTCGCGTAACTTTTGTGGAACTGCGGACCACAAGCGCGTCATACTGGGGAATTTCAGCGACAAGCTGCTCCGGTGTCAAGTCGGTTTTTACATCCACCACTACTTTTTCCCTAAGCTTGGCCACCCCCAAGTCGGAAATCTGATCGCTAACAAGCACTTTCATGCGTATGCCCTCCTCTGATCGCTCGCATCTTTGACAACTTTGTGTCTTTTGTAACTTTGTGTTTTTTGTAACTTGCAATCTGAATAAAAAAATATTCCCTACCTTAGAAAGGTCTACAGGAATACTTTTATGATAACACAATCCCAAAAAAGTGCAAGCATTTCTCAAAAATTATCATGATTAACCGGCAAATATCAAGACTTAGCCCTCTTTTTTTTTATCTTTGCCGCAGCCCGCAGCGCCTCAAAAAGCGCCTGTCCATGCCTGTGGTCGTCTGCCAACCACTCCGGATGCCACTGAACTCCCAGCGCAAAAGGATGACCGGGCAGTTCAATCCCTTCCGCTATCCCGTCGGGCGCTACTGCGGAAACTACAAATCTGCCTGGCAGCTTTACCGCTTGATGGTGCAGGCTGTTAACCCGAATCTCATCTGCCTGCAGGATCCACAAAAGCAAAGACGACCGTCTCACTTTGACTTTGTGGATAGGGTATGTACGCGGCGCTCTTTGCTGATGTTGTATTTTCTGGACACCTGCCAAATCCTGATGTAGTGTCCCGCCTGCCGCCACCGCCATAATTTGCGCTCCGCGACAAATCCCAAGCAGCGGGATACCTTTAGCCAGCGAACGACGGGCAAGATACAACTCCATGGCGTCTCTCTCCGGTTGCACATACCCTTGGCCGGGCAATGCATCCTCGCCATAAAGCCAGGCATCCGGGTCACCCCCTCCGCTCAGGAGCAGCCCGTCAATTCCATTCAGCATTTCCTGCCAATGATGGCGATTCGCGCAAACCGGCAAAAGAAAAGGCACAGCCCCTGTGTTGGCTACTGCCCGAACATAGGCGCTGCTTAATCTGTTCTCATTGTTTTTTAGATTGCAGGAAATCCCGATGCGCAAACTCAGTGGGATAACCTCCTAATTTTTGCACTTTTGACACTTGGCCCCTAATTTCAAATCTTATCTGCTCATCAAAAATCTATTAGTCCCAGCGATATTTTTAAGGCCTGACTAACTTTTAGCATCACACGGCCATCAAGTTCTGTCACTTTGCCCTGAAGACGCTGCTTATCAATGGTGCGAATTTGTTCAAGCAAGATAACCGAATCTTTCTCCAGCCCATATTCCTTGGCTTCCACTTCCACGTGTGTGGGCAGCTTTGCTTTTTCGATTTGCGAGGTTATGGCGGCAATAATTACTGTAGGACTATATTTGTTTCCGACATCGTTTTGAATTACCAGCACTGGGCGGACGCCGCCTTGTTCTGAACCGACAACTGGACTCAAATCGGCAAAAAAGATATATCCCCTCTTCACTTCAAGTTTATTCACTTATTTCCCACCAGCAATTCGGCAATCAGATTAGCCTCATTTTCCACTTCGAAAGCCTCATTGGCCAGCCGCAAATTCAGCTTAGCCATTTCCAAATACCCTCTTTGCATTCTCTCCCGGATTTGCTGCTTTTCCCGCTCCGCCAAGTACAGACGCATCGCCTCCCGAATAAAATCGGATCGCGTCCGCTTTTCATCGGCGATTATCCCGTCAACTTCTTCTAACAAATTATGCGGAAGGCTTATCATAATCCGTTTCGTTTCTGCCAAGACAGACACCCCCCCAAGTTCAGTCTTCCCTAACATAGACCCGCGGTATCCTTCCGCTTATCCGGGTAACCAATTCATAGTTTATGGTATCCAACCAACCGGCCAGTTCATCCACGTGCAACAGGGCCTCCCCCTGGCGCCCGAAGAGGACTGCCTCCTCACCCGCCAGCACACCGCCGACGTCCTGCACATTAATCATGGTCTGGTCCATACAAACGCGCCCCACAACCGGCACGCGCTTTCCCCTCACCAATACCTGGCCAACGTTAGACAGCTTCCGAGGGTACCCGTCACCGTAGCCAAGCGGCAAAGTGGCAATCCGTACAGGCCTGTCAGCCACATAAGTGCTGCCATAAGAAACTCCCGTTCCTGCCGGGATATCCTTGGTAAAAATAATCCGTGCTTTTAACGACATAGCCGGACGCAACACCACAGCCGACCGATCCACCTCTGCGGAGGGATAAAGACCGTAAAGGCTGATGCCGATACGCACCATGTCAAAATGAGCCTCCGGCAAATCAATGCTTGCGGCACTGTTAGCCGTATGCTTCACAGGAATATGAATTCCCTGCGCTGCCAAGCGGCGCACAAGATCGTTAAATCGTTTCAGCTGCCAGCAGGCAAACTTTTTATCAGACTGGTCGGCAGACGCAAAATGAGTGTAGATTCCTTGCAAGATCAACCCCTGCAGCGCCGCCACATAAGCAATAAAGTCGTCTGCCTTTTCACAGGGGAAACAGCCGACCCTGCCCATGCCCGTGTCGACTGCAACGTGAACTGCAAGCGCTTGAGCGCTGTTTCTTGCAGCGCGGGCAAAAGCGTCTGCCTCCTCAAGAGTAAAAACAGAAGGTGTCAGATTATACCTGCACAGGTACGGGGCGTATTCGGCCGGGGTGAAGCCAAGAATCAAAATTGGCACATTAAAACCACTTTCACGCAGCTGGACCGCCTCTTCCACCAGCCCGACACCTAGAAATGAAACGCCGGCGGCCACTGCCGCCCGGGCTACCTCAACAGCCCCGTGGCCGTACCCGTCGGCCTTAACAATAGCCATAATCGATGTTTTAGGAGAAAGATGGTTTTTAAATTGGTGAACATTATGACCGATCGCTGCTAAATTGATTTCAGCCCATGCCGGCCGCAGCGGAAAACCGCACAAAAGATTGCACCACCTATCTTAGCAGTACCTATTGTATTCCACGGCATACTTGATTATTCCTGCTGGTAAAGCTAGGAGCCAAATTGCTTTTTTCCAGGTCTGCCACATCATCTGCCAGCTTAAAAAAACGATGAATCGCCCGGGCAGCATCATAAACGCGACTCTTTTCAATTAAACAGGAAATTCTAATCTCAGAGGTGGAAATGATTTCAATATTGATTTCTTCACTCGCCAAAGCGCAAAACATGCCGGCCGCGACTCCGCTATGGTGCACCATCCCCGCTCCCACTACAGAGATCTTAGCCACGTCACGCTGGTGATACAATTCCTTAGCACCGATGGCCTTGGTTAGCGGCTCCAAAATGAGCAATGCTTTGTCCAAATCATCGGCGTGAACAGTAAAAAGGATATCGTTTTCGCCTTCGCGGCGAATGCTCTGCACAATCAAATCAACGCTAATTCCACCCTGCGCAATCGCGCCAAAAATTAATGCGGCAATGCCGGGCTTGTCAGGAACGCCCACTACGGCAATCTTCGCCTGGTCCTCATCCCAAGCTATGCCGCTAATTGCTGTGCCCTTTTCCATACCTGTCTCCTCCTTTACCAGCGTCCCGGGTTCAGAGTGGAAACTTGAACGCACATGGATCACCACATTATTTTCTTTGCCGCATTCTACGGCGCGTGGGTGGAGCACTTTAGCGCCTTGGCTGGCCATTTCCAGCATTTCATCATAAGTGATTTCCTGCTGCTTTCGTGCATCCGGGACAACTCGTGGGTCTGCAGTAAATACCCCGTCAACATCCGTATATATTTCGCACACCTCGGCGTCTATGGCTGCCGCCAAGGCTACCGCAGTAGTATCAGATCCTCCGCGGCCGAGCGTGTTAATTTCAGCGTTTGCATCGGCACCCTGAAAGCCGGCCACCACCGCCACACGTCCCGCTTGTAATGCCTCCCGCACGCGCAGGGCGCTAAACTGCTCAATACGAGCGTTTAGAGGCACGCCGTCCGTCAGGACGCCCGCTTGTGAGCCGGTAAACGAAACAGCCGGGCAACCCAGCTCCTGCAGGGCCATGGCAAGCAAAGCGATGGTGACCTGCTCCCCCGTCGCTAACAGCATGGCCATTTCACGCTCAGGCGGACTGGCTGAAATACTCTTGGCTAGCGCGATAAGTTCATCGGTAGAATGCCCCATGGCCGAAACTACCACCGCAACACGGTGGCCGGCTGACACAGTTTGGCTGATTCTGCGCGCCACATTAAAAATGCGTTCCACATTGCCTACAGACGTTCCGCCATATTTTTGCACAATTACTGCCATATTTATCCTCCATCTGCTGATAATTGAACTTGCTTAACTGTTTAAAGCGCCAGTTTTACCCACACCGGTCAAAATAATACGGCACCTTACGCCACAGGCGGCAAACGCCCGATGCATAGCCGCTCCGACTAAAGCTTCATTTCCGCTAACAAACGAAATTACCGCAGGGCCGGCTCCGCTTAATACCGTGGCCAGCGCACCAGCCGACTGTGCTGCAGAAAACACATTATCAAGTCCGGGAATCAGCGCACTGCGGTACGGTTGATGAAGCCTGTCACTCATTGCATGTGAAAGAGCCGCTAAATCTCCCCTGCACAAAGCGGCCACCAACAGAGCTACCTGCCCGATGTTAAATACGGCATCTGCCATAGGAACCATTTGCGGCAAGGCCTGCCGCGATTTTTTCGTGGGTAAAGTAAAGGCAGGCACTGCCACCGCCAGCTTCAAAGCGGTTGGCGATTCAATGCAGGTATAATGGACGTCTCCGTCTACGGCACAAGAGGCCACAAAACCACCAAAGAGCGCAGGCGCCACATTGTCAGGATGCCCTTCCATTTCTGTGGCCAGTTGCAAAATTTTCTTAGCCGGTAAGGGTTCGGGCAAAAGAGCATTTGCGGCGGCCATGCCGCCGGCAATGGCCGCGGCCGAACTGCCCATGCCGCGGAAAAGCGGAATACGGTTGTGCTGTCTGATCAACAAAGCGGGCTGTTTTGCCCCGGCCGCCGCAAACACCCTGTGCGCCGCATCCACCATCAGCTTTGAGCCGGATTTGCACAGCAGGTTTGCCCCCTCCCCTGTCACTTCCACGACAGTGGCGCCTGATGGCTCAGGCGCCATTTCCACAGTATTGTAAATATTTAAAGCCATCCCGACCACATCAAAGCCTGGTCCTAAGTTTGCCGATGTGGCAGGCACACGGATGGTAACCATTTTTCCGTTCCTTTCCCCTCTCGCCGACGCAAGCGCTACTCTACAACACGCAAAATGCTGTTTATACTGCGAATGGCCTGCACTTCCTCCAGCGCCCGCATGGCTTTTGCAAACTTCCCCTCGCTGACACCATGAGTAACCAGCACAATCTCCGCCGTTCCGGCCTCACTACGCTTTTGCATAATCATGTCAAGGCTCACTTCTGCTTCTCCAAAAGCTGTGGCCAGCTTGGCAAATACGCCGGGCTCATCTTTTGCTTTCAGACGCAAATAGAAGCGTGACTGCTGCTCTTCGATCGGCACTACAGCTTTTCTCCCGAAGGTAGCTTCAACTATCCCGTTTTCCACCTCATTATTGATGCAGCGGGCCGCATCAATAATATCGGCACAAATGGCTGAACCGGTGGGCAGGGAACCTGCCCCGCGGCCATAGAACATCACTTCACCCACCGCATCACCTACCAAAAAAATGGCGTTAAACTCATTGGCCACAGCAGCCAACGGATGGAGGGTCGGAATTAATGTGGGATGAACGCGCAGTTTTAACCTGCCTTCAGTTTCTTCCCCCATGGCCAGCAGTTTAACTGTATAACCCAGTTCTTGAGCATAACGAATATCCCGCAGCTTAACACCGCCAATCCCTTCCACATAAATGTCATCCAGATCAATTTTGCTGGAAAATGCTAAAGATGCCAAAATGGCCAGCTTATAAGCAGCATCCCTTCCTTCCACATCAGAGGCGGGATCAGCCTCAGCAAAACCTTTCTCCTGCGCTTCGGCCAGCGCTTCCTCAAACTCACGGCCTTCGCAAGACATTTTAGTAAGAATATAATTGGTTGTGCCGTTAATAATTCCCATAACCTTTTCAATCCGGTTTGCCGCCAGACAATGTTTCAGTGGCCGAATCAGCGGTATACCTCCGCCCACACTTGCCTCGTAAAAAATATTCTTGCCTTGATTTTTAGCGATAGCCAACAGTTCCACACCGAACTGAGCCAGCAAATCTTTGTTAGCAGTAACTACAAACTTACCGTTCTCTAGCGCCCGGGTAATAGCTTTGCGGGCGTTGTCCACGCCGCCCATCACTTCCACCACAATATCAATTTCCGGGTCGTTAACCACATGATCGGTATTATCTGTAAAAATCCCCGGAGCAAGGTTAGTATCCCGCAGCTTGTTGAGGTTACGGACGGCTACCCGCTTCACCTCCAAACGGAGACCAAGCTTCCGGCTGATTTCCACCCCGTTTTTCTCCAGGATTTTCAGTGCACCCGTTCCTACCGTCCCCAAGCCAAGAAACCCGATTCGCAACACATCTTTTTGCACCTGCACCACTCCTGTCTCAAATCCTTCACTAGCTTTGCCCAATCAGCTCCAACTTCTGAACACCAGGGATGGCAGACAATTTTCCCAGCAGAGCATCCACATCAGCTGTCATTCTTTCCGTTTCAAAGGAAATGGAGGCATTGGCCACCCCCTGCAACGGAATTCCCTGATTAATAGTCAGCACATTACCACGTGACAAGGCAATAGCGGTCAACACTTCCGAAAGAACACCGGCAGTATGCTCAAGAATCAGTGAAATGGTCAGGATCTTGCCGCGACTTACCTCACGAAACGGGAAAATATAATCGCGGTACTTATAAAACGACCCTCGGCTGATACCCACTGACTGCACCGCCTCGTGAACCGTCTTCACCTTTCCTTTTTTCAGCATCTCCTTGGCTTCCGCCGTTTTCTTCAGCACAAGCGGCAACACATGCTCCCGTACAAGATACAAGTTGTCCTGACTCTCTTTCATGAAAACTCCCGTCTACTGCACATGGACAGATATTCACATCTGCTAAACATTATAACAGCAAACGCCAACCCCCGCAACAGTTCTTCCCACACAGTTCTTCGCGTCAGGCAGTACCTATCGTGTTATTCCACAAAAAGAACATGCGTAAGGTTCTTAAAATGAGCATCACTGGTTACAACTTCACACTTCTCAATCATGGCAGTCGCGTAAATAATAGCATCCGCCATTGGCAGTTTATGAGCTAAACTAAGATCTGCAGCATATAAGGCTATGCTTGCAGACAAAGGGACAACACGAGTTTGATATATTTGTGCCGCAATAAACCTAGCCTCATCGTCACCATAAACACTTTTTACTCTTTTATATACCTCATATAACACGATTGCAGGAGTAACTATCTTTTCCAAATGAACAAAGTAAGAAAGAAACTTATCTGAAAGGCTGCTCTCCGTAAACACTTCTAACCAGCCGCATGAATCCACTAAAATCATACCCGATCTTCCTCGTCCCGGATATTTGTAATATCCATTCCTTTTAATCTTCCTTTTAACTTCTCAATCCCATAAACAGGAACAATGGAGATTGTTTCGCCAACTGCAATCATTTGCATTTTTTGACCTGCTTTTAGGTCTAGTTTTTGCCTAAGCTCCTTTGGAATCACAACCTGAAACTTACTACTAATTGTAACTTCAGCCATAATCAACACCTCCATGCTACGATATTTCTATCGTTAAGTATATTGTAAAACAAATCACTTCTGATTTCAATAAGTCCCCGCTTACGCATTCTCTCTGCCAAAGTTGCAGTAACTTTGACCGGTCGCCAAATTAGTTTTTAAAAAGAAAAAAATACCGCCTTGCCCAGTGGCGGTATTCTTTATTTTCTGTTTCTGTCATCCCTTCTCTGTTGGGAGCGGCAAACAAATGAAAGATCCGATTCTTAAATTCAGCGGATCCAACCCGGGATTTAAGGCAAGAATGCCTTCCACCGTAACCCCCTGCTCCTCTGCGATTTTCGCCAATGTGTCACCGGCTTCAATCTCAAGAAATAAGTCTGTGGGACAGGGCGGCAGTTCATCTAGACCCATGGGATCACTCCTTTCAATGCATCATATTCAAGAACAGCCGGAAATGTTAGTGACTTTCCGTTCTTTCATCTGCTCTAAACTGAATAACGCATCCGGCAGAGCAGGGTCAAATTCTAAGTTAGTAAGTGTAATCCGGCTAAGCAATTCATCTTCCAAGCTGGTCTCAGCCCTCACAGGAAACAATGTGCGGGTATCAAGCCAGAGGCGAATAGCTTCGTCACGGTGCAGACCCGCAAAAGATACAACATAATATGTATTTCCGGTTATTTCCTCCCTGCCTTCAAAGGAAAAATCCTTTGCGTTAAGAAACAGCTCCAATTGCTCCATTAGGGAAAAAGGCGGCGCTCCCAAAGTGCTGGGCTTTGCCAGCAAACGGTCATACTCTTCTCCGCCCCGTTGGTAAACAAAAATCTGCTTTCCGTCACATACAAAAATCTGACTTGACGTAGCCGAGTCTACTTCCACCCGCCATCGTCCTGTTTCTTGCCACCACTGCTTGACGAAGTAGCTTTGTGTCCCTTCAGTACTGAACACTTCAGCTTTTACTTCCGCATAGTAACAGTTGACTTTCTCCAGCTTTCTTGTCAGATCATTACGCAAACGTTCTCCTGTCTTGGCGCATCCTGAAAGAAACAAAAGCAGCAATAGAAATATTGCTGCTAACGCCCGAGCATACAAAACAAAACTCCCCTTTCTGTGAGCCTGCCCGGCAAACTCGCAGATCTGCCAGGTCTCTAGATCATAGCCTTAACCAAATCCTGCCTACTGATAATGCCTACCAGTTTGCCATCCTGGTCCACAACCGGCAGTCGGTTAACCTGTCGCTCCACCATAATAGTAGCGATATCTTCCATGGACGCATCTTCTTTTACGGTATAGACTTTGTTTGTCATTACTTCCGCAACTTTAGTGGCCGTCATTTTTTTCAGATCATTAACTATACGCTGCGGGTTTTCTAAATAAATTACCCCACCCAGGATTTCCAAAAAAGCAGGCATATGCACCTTTTTATCTTTATAAATCAGGTCTCCTTCAGTAATCATGCCAACAACACGGTGCTTCTCATCAACAACAGGCAGACCGCTGACTTTATGCTCCACCAACAGACGGGCGACCTCAGTTACCGAAGCAGCTAAAGTCACAGTGACAACATCTCTAGTCATTACTTCTCTCGCCAACATTTTTACCTACTCCTCTCTCCATATGTATTTTTGCTGTTTCCAGATATGCCTGGGAAATATACTCAATTACATCACTGGCCAGTAGGGCCGCTGGGCCGGAGTAACGGACGGCCAAATCTCCGGCTAACCCATGCAGGTAAACGCCTAGACGGGCAGCTCCAACTGCATCAACACCCTGAGCTAGAAGAGCTGCCAGCAACCCTGTCAACACATCGCCGCATCCTGCCGTAGCCATACCGCTGTTGCCGGTCACATTAAATGACACTTCACCGGAGGGGCAACAGATTATACTATGCGCACCCTTTAACACTACTATGCTGCTGAAAATCTTTGCTATTTCCCGCGCCGCACCCAGTCTGTCTGCCTGAATCTCCGCGGTGCAGCAGGAAAGCAATCTGGCAGCTTCACCGGGATGGGGGGTGAGTATCAGCGGCGCCCTCCGGCCGGTCAATATTTCGGGATGGGCGGCCAGCAAGTTCAGGGCATCAGCATCAAGTACCACAGGCAGCTGGCATTCCGAGAGGATACCTGCGAGAACAGGCAGAATTTCCTCATTTTGCGTCAAGCCGGGACCCACCGCCACGGCCTGACAAGATAACCACTTCTCCTGCAAGACATCAAGTGCTTCTTTGCGGAGATAACCAGAACTGCTCTCCGGCAGCGGAATTGTGATAGCCTCTGCTACCTGCCCGGCAACAATATGCTGTACACTGCGTGGTGTGGCAGCAAACAGCAGGCCGCATCCGCCCCTTAGCGCTGCGCGAGCCGCCAGAGCCAGTGCGCCCGACATCTCCAAGGACCCGCCGACCAGCAACACTGTGCCGAAGGTCCCTTTATGAGCATCAGCCGGCCTGTGCGGGATAAGGTTGCCGACTGCGGTCGCTGTAAGCAAGGTACAAGATGAGCCGGTAAGCAGTGCCGGCGGAATGCCAATATAAGCGACTTCCAGTCTGCCGGTAAAAGCCGCGCCGGGAAAAAGCAAAAGTCCTTGCTTCGGCAGCCCAAAAGTTATCGTCATATTTGCCTGAACTGCAATTTTGCGGATTTTCCCGGTGTCGGCGCAAACACCGGAAGGAATATCGACAGACAACACCGGAGCCTCGCTGGTATTTAACAATGCTATTATCGCTTCATAAAATGGCTCTACATCCCGGGTAATCCCGGTACCAAGCAAAGCATCGACTACCAGATCTGCCTGGCAGAGGGCTGCTGTCAGCGCTGCCAGCGCACCTTCTTCTTGAAGATTGCGGTGCAAAATCCCCAGTTTCTGCAAAATAGAGAAATTTTCAAAAGCAGCACCTTCATACTCAGGCAACGAGGCAGTCGTCCAGACCGAAACATTTTTTTCCTGGAAGAGGTGGCGTGCCGCTACAAAACCATCGCCACCATTATTGCCGCGCCCGGCAACAATAACAATATTAGTGTCACTTTCTCTTTGGCGGATCGCCTCAGCCAGACGCAAGCCGGCATTTTCCATAAGCACTACGCTTGATATCCCATAGTCCCGTGTAGCCTGCAGGTCAATCTCCCGCATCCTCGCAGCCGTGACAACATCCATCCTTATTAACCACCCCTGGCTCAGAGATAGATTACCTCATGCCCGTGCCTGCTACTTTGAAAAACTATTTGCAAGCGCAGCCGCAACCACCGCCGCCATGACCATGGGCACGTCCCGTCTCCATTCCTGTGATACGAGCAATTGTCTCGTTGACGGCGGCGAGCAATTCTTCAAGATTTTTCTTTGCCGCAAAATAGGCGCTAATTTCGGGATTAGCCAACATTTCTTGCTGATGTATCGCCAATTCATCCATCTGTTCTTCCGTAATTTTATTTCCCTGCAGTTTGCTGTCACTTAAAGCCTGTTGCTGCTCGCGGAACTTTTTAAGCAAACTGCCTGCTTTTTCGCTTGCCTCCATCTCTTCTTTGACACGAGCAAACTCTCTGTATTGCTCCGATGCCAAGATAGAATTAGCCAAATCTTTTGCCAACAGCAAAGGGTTCATGTTTGTCTCCATCTATTCTTTATTCCTTTTATTTTTCAAATCTTCAATCGCCTTATGCAACGCATCTGCCGCCAAGTTCGAACAGTGCATCTTATTCTCCGGCAGGCCGCCCAACTCTTCCGCCACCTTTTTATTAGTGATTTCCAAGGCTTCGTCTAACTTTTTCCCTTTGACCATCTCAGTTACCACACTGCTGGTGGCGATGGCTGCACCACAACCGAAGGTTCTGAATTTAACATCTTCAATTACATCTTGATCGTTAACTTTAATGTAGATGCGCATAATATCGCCGCACTTCATATTCCCCACTTCACCTACACCATCCGCATTTTCAATCTCTCCCACATTGCGCGGATTAGTGAAATGCTCCATTACTTTCCCCGTATACATCTTATCCACCCCTATTCCTTTTTGCTACTTGCATAGACGGAAGACATGGAACGCAACCGCGCCACAATCTCCGGCATTACTGCCAGCACGTAATCAATCTCTTCTTCCGTATTATCCGTACCCAAAGTCATCCGCAAAGAACCGTGAGCCAGTTGATGATCAAGACCCATGGCTATCAGCACATGCGACGGATCGAGCGAACCTGATGTACAGGCGGAACCGCTCGAAGCAGCAATTCCTTTCAGGTCAAGACTTAGAATCATCGACTCTCCTTCCACATACTTGACGGAGACATTTACATTGCCGGGCAAACGCTGCTCCGGATGACCGTTTAACCTGGTATCCTCAATTTTCAGCAGTCCCTGAATAAGCTTATCACGCAGTGAGCTTATTCTTGCAGACCGCTTTTCCCTGTCGGCAACGGCCACTTCCACCGCCTTACCCATGCCGATTATCCCCGGTACGTTTTCAGTGCCAGGACGCATTTTCCGCTCCTGAGCGCCGCCAAAATTAAAAACATCCAACTTGGTCCCCTTACGCACATACAAGATGCCAACTCCCTTTGGTCCATAGAACTTATGGGCAGACAGTGACAGCAGATCACAGTATAAGTCGTTTACATTCAGGGGGAGCAAACCAATAGCCTGTACGGCATCAGTATGAAAGGTTATCCCTCGCTCACGAGCCATTTTACCGATTTCAGCAACCGGCATCACCGTCCCCACTTCATTGTTGGCCATCATAATTGAAATGAGAATGGTTTTATTTGTAATAGCCGCCTCCACATCCTTGACACTGACCATTCCATATTCATCAACAGGCAGCACAGTAAGCTCGTAGCCTTCCTCTTTCAAAGCAAGACAAGCATCAAGCACCGCATGATGTTCAACTGAGCTGGTAATCAAATGATTGCCTTTTTTTTGCAGTGCGCGCGCTGCGCCACGAATGGCGATATTATCAGATTCCGTGCCGCCGGAAGTAAAAATAATCTCCCGTGGTTCGGCGCCAATCCCGGCCGCCACCTTCTCCCGTGCCTCTTCCAGTGCCTTTTTCGTCTCGCGGCCAAAGGAATGGATACTTGACGGATTACCATAAAATTCGCTGAAATAAGGCAGCATCGCCTCCAAGACATCAGGATTGGCCTGTGTGGTAGCTCCGTGGTCAAGATAGATTTTTTTCATCTGGTCAGCCTCCTATGTAGAGTCAGCCGGTGTATTTATCACATCGGCCAGCGTAATCTCATCTAATACTTCCGACATCCGGTCCCGCAACCGCTCCCAGATGCCCCGGGTAAGACAGGCGGCAATTCTTCCGCAGGCGTCGCTATTTCCTTCGCCCACACATTCCACCGGTGCAATGGGCCCATCCAGCACCCGCAACACCTCCCCCACCTTAATTTCTTCCGGCGGGCGGGCTAGAGCGTAGCCTCCTTTAGCTCCTCGCACCGATGTTATCAACCCTGCCCGGCGCAAAAGCAAAAATATTTGCTCCAGAAATTGATAAGATAGCCCCTCCCGCGCGGCAATTTCCCGCAACGGAACAGGTCCGGCTCGGAATTCCAACGCCAGAATCGTCATCGCACGGACACCATTTTCTCCTTTAGCAGAAACCCTCATCTTTGCTTACCCGCCAAATCCCGATAAAATTACTCGGCTTTTTCTCAGCGTACCAGAACACATTACGATAGTCAAGAGAAAGTCTTATTTATTTGCGCAATTTTATTGCTCTGTAAGAGATTATGTAGCGACTACCTGAGCCACGGCGTACTCCCGGCAGTGGCTCAGGGAAAGAATGATTTTTTTAAGTCCCAGATCCTCTGCTCTTTGCGCAGCCTTGCCGTGTAAGAAAACCACAGGTTCTCCGCTTGGCAGAGATAATATTTCCACATCAGTCCAAGCGATTGAACCCTGTCCTACCCCCAGCGCTTTAAAGACAGCCTCTTTTCCGGCAAAACGGACAGCCAAATGTTTTCCGATATGGGAGCGAAGCAGCAGTTGGCTGACTTCACGGTCAGTAAAAAGCCGTTTCAGAAAAAGCCGGGGTTGTTTGTGATAAGCCCGGCTCACTCTTTTTATCTCGATGATATCAACACCACAGCGCAGCACACAAATCCCTCTCTATCCATTCTTCCCTTTTATAAGGCTGCTTCAAACTTATAGCCGATCCCCCACACTGTTTTCAGATATGTCGGGTTTGCAGGATCTTTCTCTATTTTCTCCCTGATGCGCCTGATTAAAACTGTCACCGTGCCCGAATCACCGAAATACTCGTTACCCCAGACCATATCTAGCAATTGGTCACGGCTATAGACCACCCCGGGATTATTAGCCAATACCCAAAGCAAATCAAATTCTTTGGCAGTCAAATATACGCCGTCATTATTTAATTTTGTTTCCCGTGTCTTGCTATTAATATAGAGCCTGCCGTCATTAAATGTGCCTTCTTTCAAGCGCGGAGCCAAATCCTCTCCGCCAACCCGGCGCAGTACGGCTTTAACCCGCAGCGCCAGTTCCGAAGGACTAAACGGTTTAGTTACATAGTCATCCACACCCAAGTTAAACCCTTGAGCTTTATCTTCCAGCTCATCTTTGGCTGTGAGGATAATCACGGGAGTATTGTCACCACGGCTGCGCATCTCTCTGCAAACTTCAAAGCCATCCATTTCCGGCATCATCAGATCCAAAACAATCAGATCAGGTTGTTCAGCAGCAATTTTCTGCATTGCTTCCTTACCGTCACAAGCGTGAACAACACGATACGCATCTTTACGCAGGCTTTGTTCGACAATTCGCCTGATTTTAGGCTCATCATCAACCACCAATATTTTTGTTGTTTTGCTATTCATCGCTTCCTCCTCCCCCCAGCCTTACAAATGGAATCCGTACGGTGAATGTGGTTCCTTTGCCTAGCTCACTTTTAACCGACACGCTGCCGTCATGCAGTTCTGCCAGCGTTTTCACAAGCGCCAGCCCCAAGCCTGTGCCACCTCGCCGACGCTTTAGCGATTCTTCTCCCTGTCTGAATTTTTCAAAGATATGCGGCATTAGTTCCGGCGGAATCCCCTCACCGGTATCAGCAACAGAGATAGCTGCAAAATTGCTCTCTGCTTCTGCGGAAACTGTTATCTCTCCTCCCTCTTTAACAAATTTAATCGAATTAGAGATGAGATTACAAATTATTTGCCGCAGCCTTTCCGGGTCACCCATTAACAGCGGCAACTCAGATCTGGCAACCGTAAGACGGATATTGTTCTGGTAAGCAATGGCAGACATGGTGCGCCGCACAACACGAAAGACATCGTTTAAATCAACCTGCTCTTTTTCAACACGCAAAGCGCCCGCCTCAAACTTGGCCATATCTAAAATATCGCTGATTAAAATCATGAGCTGCTGAGCACTCGTTTTAATATCCAGCAGATCCTCTTTTTGCTCTCCGTTTAGCGGCCCGGGGATCTCATCTAATAAAATCTCGCAGAAAGCCACAATAGCGGTAAGCGGAGTCTTCAGTTCATGGGTTACTGTAGCCATAAACTCACTTTTCAAGCGGCTGTTTTCACTTAATTTATAATTGAGCTGAGTCAGATATTTTTGCCCTTCCTGCAAGCGCAGGTTGGCTGCCTCTATCTCCCGCGTACGTGATTTCACCTTGCGCTCCATATTCTGATAGAGATCCTTTAGAGTGTTAAGCATCACAGAAAACTCGTGCGCTAGAGCAGCCACTTCGCCATATGCAGTAATTTCGTCAAATTTAGCGCCTAAGTCACCTTTGGCCACCTGCTGCGCCATTTTAGCAATCTCCTGCAAGGGACGAATCACTAAACGGGCAGTTAATACTAAACTTCCAAGCAAAATAGTGACAAGTAAAACCAAGCTGAAAATCAATAAACTGTTCCGGCTGTCAGCCAGCGTAAGCTGCGTTTCTTCCATTGGAATCAGCACACTGATAGCACCCGCCAGTTCCCCTCCCCGCAGACCCTCACGCGGAAAGCCTACCACATCCGGCTTGCCGGCAGGCTCGCCGTGACAAGCCAAGCAGGCTTCTTCCAGATAGATCGGGGTAATATAACGGAATACTGGTTTACCGTTCAACATGTATGCTCTATACAACTCTGTCAACCCTGGATTTTCCGCAAAATTGCTGAGCGCCTCACGCTCGAATGCGTCCGGCAAGTTTTGCGGATTACGGGCATTGAGCCTTGTCTGTTTAATGAGATAAGATGTCCGGCCGGCGAAGAATTCGCTTACTCCCTTGCCCGCCGCAGCCGGATTTAAGTGTCTGAATTCAAAATTACCTGCGGCATCAAAGTTAATCCTCTGCTGATTTTCTGCGATGAGCGAGCGCATGGAAACAAACTGCTCAGTCAGGGCAGAGGCTTTATTTCTCAAGTGAGAAAACTCGCTACTCCTTAACTTCGCACTGCTCCAAAAAAAGTTCAACGTCAAAATAATAACTGTCAAAAAACTCAAAATCCACAGATAACGCCATACAAGTGAACGCCTGTGCAGAAAAAACATAAAAAAACCACCTTTGTCAATAAAAAAAACAACCGTGTTAATTTCGACAAAAGCAGCCTATTTCCTTTTTATCTCCTGATTTACACTGCCGCGGCACAAGCCTAAACTTTTTCTTCCCGCTCCTTAGCCTTAGGTTCCGGCCCATGGTAGAGATAATAATTACATTGAATCCTGCCATTGTAAAGTTTTCTTTTTTTGCTGGCAGGCCGTCCGAATATCTGCTCGAAACCCAAATGAGATGTCAGGAGAAATAGTGACCAAGTCGGATGTTTAGCAATTACCTGACGCATTTCTCGATAAATAACTTCCGCTTCACGCACTTCGCCTAATCTCTCTCCGTAAGGTGGGTTGCAGATTATCGAGCCGTGCTCATAACGTGAACGAAACTGTGCCAAAGGCAACTGTTGAAAGTGGATATACTCTTCCACCCCAGCTTTGCGGGCATGATGCCGGGCAAGACTAAGCACTTTTTCGTCTATATCAGTACCGATAATCCGCAAAGTCCGCCCCCGCAACGCAACGCTTCTCGCCTCTTCCCGTCCTCTCTCCCATAATTTGGCGGGAATGTGGGGCCATGATTCCGCCACAAAGCGGCGGTTCAATCCCGGAGCCAAATTAAGCGCCGACATGGCTGCTTCAATGGGAATAGTCCCGGAACCGCAGAGCGGATCTGCCAACACCTGCTCTGCCGGCCAGTTGCTTAAGCGCACTAAAGCGGCAGCCTGTGTTTCCCTGAGCGGAGCCTTGGTAGATAATTCCCTGTAACCGCGTTTGTGCAAACCGGCACCGCTTGTATCTACGGTGAGAGTAGCTCTATCTTTCAGTAGCGCCACCTCTATTTTATAGCGCGCACCCGTCTCCGCAAACCAGTTCTGTTTGTATGACTGCTTAATTTTTTCAACGATTGCTTTTTTCACAATTGCCTGGCAGTCAGACACACTAAACAGTTTCGATTTAATTGATTTGCCATCCACCGGAAACTCGGCGTCTGCCGGCAAAAGATCTGCCCAAGGCAATGCCTTAGTCTGCTGGAACAACTCCTCAAAAGTGGCTGCCTCAAATTCACCCATTTTCAGTAAGACCCGATCGGCGGAACGGAGCCAGAGATTCGTCCGGCACATCGCTTCTTCATCGCCTCGGAAAGTGACGCGCCCGTTCTCCACCAGTTGATCAGTATACCCCAGAACTTTTAACTCTTTTGCCACCACCGCTTCCAAGCCGAAAGCGGCGGTGGCAATAAATTCAATTTTTGCCATTGCTATTCTCCTATATCGCAAATTATACCGTAATTTAAACTGCTAACACCCCGATTTGCAGCCTATCATTTCAGATCGAGATAATCCTAAGTTTAAGCTTTTGTTTGCTTATCCCCCTCCGCTATCACCGCTCCCCGATTGACCCGCCAGTTTAGATATGCTCCGGTAAAAACAAAAAATACGCCCACAAAGCCAAGTACGTCTGGAAATTCTCCCCACAGCAGCATGCCGATAGCCATGGCAAAAACTGTATTGCCGTAAGAGTAGATAGACAAATCTCCCGCCTCACCATAGCGGTAAGCATGAGTCATAAAAAACTGAGCGATTGTGGCCGTCACCCCTACTACCAATAGAACCTGCAGCTGAAAGAAGTCCGGCATCACAAATCCCCGCACAAGCATAAACGGCAGGGTAGCGAAAGTGCTAAAACCGGTGAAATAAAAAACGATGATCTGCGGATGATCAGAAGCGCGCAGAAGACGAATAACAGTATAGGCAGCCGCTGTAAAAAATGCGGAAAGAAGTCCTGCCAAGGCTGGTAGCAGCTGATAGCCTGTCCCGGGTTTTACAATCAGAAATACTCCTAAGATTGCAACCATAATTGCCAGCCACTGCATTTTAACAATCTTTTCTCGTAAGAAAAGATATGCCAATACAAGCACAATGAAAGGATTCATCTGGTTGAGGATTACCGCATTAGCCAGCGGCAACCGGTCAATTGCATAAAAATATGAAACAAGACCCAAAAAACCGAAAAGAGAACGATAGAACAAACCTCTCTTATCGCTTCCCGCAAATCCCCTGCCGGAATGCCAAATGATTAATCCCGAAACAAAAAAACCCACCACGTTACGGAAAAAAACCTTCTCCATGGCAGGCAAATCACCGGCTAACTTTACGGCGGCAGCCATCACAGCAAAAAATAGCGATGACATCACCATATAAAAAATACCTTTGTTCCTGTCCGCCATCCTGTTCCCACTCACCCCAGGCTAAATAAGGTGCTTTTGGCAAGGTTCTTAGCCGCATAATTCTTGATATTAACGGTATTCTCATTGCATTCCTTCGGAAAAATGACACGAGAAAACCACCGCTTTTCATAAAAAGCAAGGGGGAAGATGTACCGGCCTCACTCCACAGTTACACTTTTAGCTAAATTCCTTGGTTTATCCACATCGCAGCCGCGCATGACGGAAACATAATAAGAGAGAAGCTGCAACGGGATGACGGTGAGAACAGGGGTAAAAATTGGATTAGTGAGCGGGATTTCAAAAACATCGTCCACTTCTTTGCCTGTCTCGTTGTCACCCTCGTTGACAATCGCAAGCACATAAGCGTCCCGAGCTTTAACTTCCTTGATATTGCTCCACATTTTTTCGTAGAGCTCCGGCTGAGTAGCTAAGGCGATGACTGGAATATTTTCCGTGATAAGAGCCAATGTCCCGTGCTTAAGTTCACCGGCAGGGTATGCTTCCGCGTGGATGTATGAGATTTCTTTGAGTTTAAGTGAGCCCTCGAGGGCAACTGCGTAATCAAGCCCGCGACCGATAAAGAAAGTATCTTCCCAATCTTTAATCCGACCGGCAAATTCTTTGAGAACTTCTTCTTTCCCTATGATACCGGCCACGTCCACTGGCAGTTTGTTTAGCGCTGCTGTCATAGCCTTGATCTCAGCTTCGGGAATCAGCCCGGCAATCTGACCAATCTGCAGGGCAAACAGATACAGGACAATCAACTGAGTGATATATGCCTTAGTAGAAGCAACAGCTATTTCCGGTCCGGCCCAGGTGTAGATGACACGAGCTACTTCCCGCGAGATCGTGCTGCCGACTACGTTGGTGATCGCTACCACCGGACTTCCTTTCTCCTTGGCCAGACGCATAGCTGCCAACGTGTCCGCCGTTTCTCCCGACTGACTGATCACCACCACAAGCGTGTCTTCACCAAGAAGCGGATTCCGATAACGAAATTCCGAGGCGACATCGACTTCTACCGGTAGACGAAGCAGCTTCTCAAAAACATATTTTCCCACTAAACCGGCATGATAGGCAGTACCGCAGGCTACCATTACCACTTTTTTTAGTTGCCAAATTTCATCTTCCGCCAGATTCAACTCTGCCAGATTGACAAGTCCATCAGCAGTAATCCGACTGCGGAGTGTTTCGCGAATTGCTTTGGGCTGCTCGTGAATTTCCTTCAACATAAAATGTTCGAAGCCCTCTTTTTCAGCAGCTACCACATCCCACTCCACATTAAACACTTCCTTGGTCAGCAGCCGGCCGCAGCTCTCTACAGTCACGTCGTCGCGGGAGACTTCCGCCAACTCGCCATCTTCGAGAATAATAGTTTTACGGGTGTACTTCAGTAGTGCCGGGATGTCTGAAGCAATAAAATTCTCGCCATCCCCAAGACCGATAACAAGCGGGCTGTCTTTGCGGGCGCAAATCAGACGATGAGGGTCGCGCTCGCTCATCACCACCAGGGCATAAGAACCGCTGACCTTTTCTAAAACTTGGCGAACGGCCGCTTTTAAATCCCCGCGGAAATAATGTTCAACCAAATGTGCCAGAACTTCCGTGTCAGTTTCAGAACGAAAAATATGCCCTTCTGCTTTAAGCCATTCACGCAGAGCCTGGTAGTTTTCAATGATTCCGTTGTGAATGACCACATATTCTCCGGTACAATCACTGTGAGGATGGGCATTCATGTCACAGGGACGCCCATGGGTAGCCCAGCGTGTATGGCCGATTCCCATGGTGCCAAAGGGAACCTGTTCGCCTATCTTCTCCTCCAGCTTACGTAACCGGCCCACTGATTTCATGATCTCCAACTGGTCTTCATCTAACAGGGCAACGCCTGCTGAATCGTAACCGCGGTATTCCAACTTCGACAAACCATCTATAAGGATGGGGTATGCTTGCTTTTCCCCGATATAACCAATTATCCCACACATTCTTTAATCAGACTCTCCTTTCCAGACAAACCATGAGACCCTTTTGTCGCGGTAATCGCTTACCGGTGTTGTGGGCATCTTACGGCCGTGGTTCGGCCGGGAGGCATCCGCCGAAAAATCGATAAACCTCCTCCTCGTCAACACACAAATCGTGTGTCCTGGCGCTTTGGATATGCAATTCTTCAGCAACACCACCCCTGCTATGTTTTACTCATTCAAGCCATCTCCCCCTTGATTACCTCTGCCAACTCACTAGCCATCTTATGCAGTTCATCCTCATTTGGCCCCTCCAGCATCACACGAATCAATGGTTCTGTTCCGGAAGGGCGAACCAGCAGTCTGCCCGCTTCAGCCAGTTTTCTTTCCACATCAGCCATTGCTTGGCCAATCCGGACGTTTGTCTCCCAGCCGGCACTTGCCTTAACACGGCAATTAACAAGCACCTGAGGATAACGGGTAAAGCTTGAGGCAAGCCTTGAGAGAGGCAATTGCTTTTCGACCAAAACTGCAGCCAGCTGCAGCGCCGTCAACACTCCGTCGCCCGTAGTATTATGATCTAGCAGGATAATATGGCCGGACTGTTCTCCTCCCAGATTATAACCGCCGGCCAACATTTCCTCCAATACGTAACGATCTCCCACCTTTGTGCGCAAGATGTTAAAACCATGCCTTAGAGCAGCTTTATCCAGGCCAAGATTACTCATAACAGTAGAAACGACCGTATTCTTTCGCAGAAGTCCTTTTTCTTGCAGCGCCATGGCTAAAATAGTCATGAGCGCATCCCCGTCCACCAAGCTGCCCGTTTCATCAACTGCCAGTACACGGTCTGCGTCACCGTCAAAACTAAAGCCGAGGTGCGCATCATTTTCTCTGACGGCACGACTGACTGTTTCCGGATAAGTCGACCCACAGTTTTTATTAATATTAATTCCGTCCGGAGCATTATGGATAACGATTACTTCGGCACCAAGGGCACTAAATGATTGTGGGGCTAAGCGATAGGCAGCACCGTTTGCACAGTCCAAAACAATGCGCAGACCTGTCAAACGAGCAGGTACAGTGGAAAGCAGATAAGCCAAATAACGGCCTTCCGCCTCATTGTCCGGAAAAACACGGCCGATCTGTTCGCCTTCCGGTCGGGGGAGGTTGTCCAAATGCTGAAAATAAAGCTCTTCAATTTCCTCCTCGATCTGATCGGCTAACTTAAAGCCGTCGGCATTAAAAAACTTGATTCCATTGTCCGGGTAGGCATTGTGTGAAGCAGAAATCATCACGCCGCCGCAAACATCATGACTTCTCGTGAGCCAGGCGGTAGCCGGAGTGGAAATTACGCCGGCCGTATAAACATCGACACCGGCCGAAGTCAAACCGGCAATGAGCGCACCCTCCAACATAGGGCCGGAAATACGAGTGTCGCGGGCAACAAAAACGGCGCTATTGCCGCTCCGCTTCTGCGATAACAAACACGCCCCTACTCTCCCTATTTTAAAAGCCATTTCAGGAGTCAGCTCTCGGTTTGCTACTCCGCGGACTCCGTCTGTCCCAAAAAGTTTCCCCATATTAACTTTTCACCTCCCAAACTAAAACTATTGTAGTATAGCATGCCCTCTCATTTTTTACAATTACTGCTGCTGCTCAATCACAATTTCCACTTGAATATTGCCGGCAAATACGCTGCTCACGCCTTCGGGCAAACCTCTAAGAGGCAGTTCAAGCGTGATATTTCCGATAGCGTTTGTAATATTTACAGGTTCGGTTATCAGTTCACTGATAGCCGCCAAGTCTTCTTCAGAACCCTCCAGTGTTACAGCTGCCGGCGTTACTGTTAACTGACGAACGACATAGCCGGCTGCCGGCTCCCCGCGTAGCGGAACACGGACAGGCACAGTTTTTTGCGGTTTAGAGAATGGAATCAGGATTTCTACCATATCCGGGTTGACCACCAGATTATCAATTACCTGCCCGGCAGCGTCAACAGCTTGCACAGGCACCAGCTGCACACGATCACCGTCAGCAGCGTCCACGTTCACTGCGGCCCTTGCTCGATCTACACGAGCAAGCAAAGAGCGAGGGCCGCGCACAAAAACGGCGTCCGGCAGCAGGCGCGGCTCGCCCATCACAAATCCGGCAGCGGGTGAACCGGTTATTTCCAGAACGATAGGTTTTTGCGGTGACTCAACGACTTCCAGCGCTACGGCTACTTGTTGCGGAACAAAAGAGCGCGCACGTACACCGCGCGGCACTACCGCCGCAGGAAAAACGCTGTGCTGTCCCTCACTTAGCCCCTCCAGGTTTACACTTACTTTGATATCTTCCGGGGTAATTTCATTAATCAAATCCGCCCGTCCGCTTAACACTACGTCTATTCCCTTGGGAATATCCATAATTTCCAACCGCTCATCCAAGTTAAGCCACGAAAGCGGAACATTACGGAAGGTGCGAGTTACTTCCGGGATATTAGCACGCAAGGTATCGCCTGTAACATACACCCACAGCATCATTGCCAGAAAAAATGCGAAGACTTTTACCACAGTGTTGTTTTTGAGGAGGCGCTCCATCATCTCAGTTCGACCTCCATTGCCAGAAACTCTGGTTTTGAGCAGGCGGCTTGCATAAATTTATCAGCAACTGTTTCAGCGTTTTCTCATCTAAATAGCGTGTCAGCTTGCCATTATTTGTGATAGATACCACTCCCGTTTCCTCGGACACGACAATTGCCACCGCATCCGATTGCTCCGAAACACCAAGAGCTGCGCGGTGCCTGGTACCCAGTTCCGTGCTAAGATTAGGGTTTTCTGTCAGCGGCAGATAACAGCCTGCAGCCATCATCCTACTGCCGCGGACAATTACTGCTCCGTCGTGCAAAGGGCTACGGGGCAGAAAAATATTGATTAACAACTCCGCTGTCACCTGACCGTCAATATAAATCCCTGTTTCTATCAATTCGTTAAGCCCTGTCTCCCGCTCCAGCACAATAAGGGCACCAAGACGTTTTTTCACCAATACTTGTACGGCTTTAATCAATTCATCCAGCATCAGTTCAAAATCTTTATCGGCATAAAGATAGCTGCTGCGGGTAAAAATTTTACCGCGCCCCAAGGTTTCCAGGGCCCTGCGTAATTCCGGCTGGAAAAGAATGGCGATGGCCACAAGGCCGATAGCCATCGTATTGCGCAATAGCCAATGAAATGTATGCAGCCCAATCTGCCCGCTTACCACCGTTGTAATCAACAGTACAGCAAGTCCCTTTACTAATTGCTCCGCCCGTGTTCCGCGGATAAGAATAATCGCCTTATAAAAAACATAGGTAACGAGGGCGATATCGAGCAGACTCAACCAATTTAAAGCAGTAATTATTTGCAGAAATTGCGCCACAGTCGTCACCTCCGGAAGCAAAGGGTAAATATTCCACTCGACTGTCTTCTTATTCGCTAGCCGACCGCAAAAAACCTGCCATCCCGTACCGGCTGATATATTTTTGCCTGTTTTCTCCATAAGAGCTTAACGCCGGCGGAAAAACTCCCTTGTCAGCCTAATAACCACGCCGCTTAGTCCCCAAAGACCGATAAGATTGGGAATAGCCATCAAGCCGTTTAAGGTGTCGGCCAAGGCCCAAACTGTTCTTAGCCCGCCCATGGCTCCCACGGGGATTAACAAAATCCAAACCACCCTGTATAACATTACCGAGCTGGTGCCGGCCAAATATTCGCAGCATTTTTCACCATAAAATGACCAGGCAACAAGCGTTGAGAAAGCGAAAAATATTAGGCTGAGAGCCACGACATATCCGCCAATTCCCGGCAGTCCCCGGCTAAATGCGGCGGTAGTCAGAGCCGCGCCCTCAAGCCCTTCAATCCAGACACCTGTTACCAGAATTGTGACGGCAGTTATCGTGCAGACAAGATGAGTATCAAAAAAAACTTCAAACATGCCCCAAAGCCCCTGTCGGGCTGGATGGTCGGTTTTAGCGGTAGCGTGGGCAATGGAAGCGCTGCCAAGGCCTGCTTCGTTAGTAAAAATACCGCGTGCCACACCGAAACGAAACGCTTGCAGTACTCCGGCTCCGGCAAATCCACCCACAGCGGCAGTGCCTGTAAAGGCATTCCCGATGATAGCAGCAAAAGCGGCAGGTATCCTGTCGGCAAACCAAAACAGAATGATGAGAGCAGCAAGCAGATAAAATACCGACATCAGCGGAATCAACTTGGCGGTGAGAGCAGCCACTCGCTGAATGCCCCCCAAAATCACCAACGCTGTAGCTATGGACAAAACCACTCCCGTCAGTAAAGGCGGAATATTAAAAACCTGATGCATGGCGTCTGCCGCCGAATTGGCCTGCACCATATTGCCGATGCCGAAAGCCGCAAGTGAAGCAAAGAGCGCAAACAACACTGCCAGGAAACGTTTTTTGAGGCCATATTCCAAAAAATACATCGGCCCTCCCACAACCATACCGTTCTGACTGGTTTGCCGATAGTGAACGGCTAAGACGACTTCCGCATATTTTGTCACCATCCCAAAGAAAGCAGAAACCCACATCCAGAAAATTGCGCCTGGTCCGCCCAGGGTAATGGCGGTTGCCACGCCGGCGATGTTTCCTGTCCCGATTGTGGCGGCAAGAGCAGTAGTCAGTGCCTGGAAAGGCGTCATTTCCCCCCTGCCGCTCTTTTCCGTTTGAAAAATGCCAAAAATAGTTTCTTTGAGCATCAGGTTAAAGCAGCGAAGCTGCAGAAATTTGCAGCGCACCGTCAGAAAGATGCCGGTGGTGAGAATGGCTGCAGTCAGCACCGGTCCGCCGACAAAATCATGCAGCAATTGATTGAAGTTGCCGAAAATCTCTGTAATGCCCAAAGCCAGACCCCCGTCCATCTTCTCTCAAAAATAGTATGCCGTCGGACAGGGAAAACATGTTATTATTTTTGCGCAACCTTAAAGCTGACCGCATTGCGGGCACTTGCCGTCTCCGAAATTTAACTGCACCCGATAACCGTCTCTATGAATCAGCTTCATCCCGCATTGTGAGCAATAAGTATGAGCCAAATTATGTCCCGGAAGATTACCAAGATAGACATATTGCAGCTTTTCTTTGGCTATGGCCGCAATATTCTCCATTAATTTCACAGGCGTCGCCGGCAGCGTAAATTTATATTGCGGGTAATAACGTGAAAAATGGACGGGGATAGCAGGATTTATCTCTGCAACCCATGCCGCAAAACGTCGGATGTCAGCTGCACTATCGTTAAGCGTGGTAATAACCAGATAGGTCAGCTCTATATGGGCTGCCTCAGCCGCCATTTCCACGCAGCGCAGAACCGGCGCCAGACGACCGCCGCAATACCGGCGATAATAGTCTTCATTGAATGCTTTCAAATCAATATTGAACGCATCAATGTAGGGGAGCAGTTCTTGCAGCGGCGCTTCATTTAAGAAGCCGTTTGTGACAAGCACATTTTTATAACCGCGCTTGCTGGCAAGTATGGCTGCGTCCAACACATACTCATACCAGATGCCCGGTTCTGAATAAGTGTAGGCAATTCCCAATGGGTTTTGCTCTGAACAGCTTTCCAGCAATGACATCAATTCCGCCGGCAGCAGCCTAACGCTTTCCACGTGCGGAGCTCTTGTTGCCAGTTGCCAGTTCTGACAAAAGCCGCAACTTAAATTGCAGCCCAGCGTGCCAATGGAAAAAACCTTACGACCGGGATGAAAATGATAAAGCGGTTTTTTTTCGATGGGGTCCAAAGCCGTCGCGGCACATAAACCATAATTCATCGTAAAGAGCATGCCGTCTTTTTCTTGCCGCACGCCGCATCGACCTATTTCAGCAGCCCCTAAAGAACAAAAATGCGGACAGAGAAAACAACGCACTCCTGCGTCTTGCTTTTGATAATATTGCGCTTCGTGCATTGATTCCTCCCTCCCTTCAATAATAACGCGTTACCAGGAAACGAGAAATTTGATAGTTCTCCTGCGGCATAATCCCGGCTTTTTCCAGGGCAATCGACAATTGCCTCTCCACCGTATCAACCCCATCCAAATCCGGCAGGAGAAGACCTTTGCGCCCACCCTTTTCTACAATCACACCATATTTTTTTGGATCCAGTTCATGCGGTCCGCTGATAGGCTCCGACGGGGAAAGCACATCGACTGAATACTCTATCAGTGGCAACTCCTCCGCCGCAACAGGAGGGAAACGAGGGTCATAAAAGCCGGCAGAAATAGTGTTTTCAATAATTTCCGCGGCCAGATTGGCCTGCGCAGGCGCTATAGTACCGATACAACCCCGCAGCCGCCCGTTGATTTTTAGCGAAACGAAGACACCGGCTTGTTGAACTAAAAGCGAGGAGTCAACGACCGGTTCAATAATTTCTCTGTGACGCACAAATGTTTCCAATGTGTCGCGTGCCAGCCGCACAAGCTCGCTTTCCACCTCCCGCTCCTTCTGTTCTTCAGTACCTTTGGGAGTAAGATCTGCCACGAGGTAACCTACACCAAACGGCGCCTCATACGAGATGATCTCCGGCTGCACGCTTTGGCCATCCAGAATGCCCAGGCAAATAACAATAGAGCGGTAGCCGCATTCTCCCGCTTCTGCCAACAGACGCTCGTCAATGCTCAAAATAGACTGGGGATCAAAGCGCTCCAGCAGCCTGATTACTTCCTGGTCGAACTCCTCTCCTGCTGCCGAAAATCCGGCGGGCGCATCTTTCGAGAGCCGATGCGATAGGTCGCCGCTGGCCACAACGGCAGCACGTCGCTTCAGGCGGAGCAAAGCTCGTTGCACAGCTTGTCCAAAAGCAAACAGCTGATGCGGCGTAAGATGTCCAAATGTAAGGTGAACGAGCGGCAGCAAAACACCTTTCTTGGCGAAGAAATACAGCGGCACCAAAGCGCCATGGTCCAAAGCGGCCGACACACCATAGGCAGCAGCGCCGCGCTCATCCAGCAATACAGTACGGATACCAGCCCTGTCGGCCTCAAACTCGATAGCTGCAAGTAACTGCAGGTCATTCTGATAGGCAACTCGTACGCCGGGAGCGCCAAAGCGAGCAAGTGACCCCTCAAGAGTATTTACGGACAACAACGCCACAGCGTCATGAAATACCGGTCCATGCGGTGTGATCAGCACTATTGTCTCTGCGCCGCTTTCTTTTACACGGTCAGCCATTTCTGAGACTGCCTCCGCAGTAACAGCCACTTTTGCACTCTCCGCACCGCCTACCTCTAAAATCAGAATGGGCGGATGCGGATAGATTCCGGCATGAGACACAGTACGCAAGACAATTCACTCCAATCTGTTTTCTCTGACTATCATTACCTGAAAAATACTTCTCTACATCTATCATAGCTGATTTTTTAGCTCTGCGGCAATCTCTAATTACCATCAGCGAGAGAAAATAAAGAGAGGATTTTAAAAACTGAAGCACGAATATATGTTTAGCGTTACGTCTCCAGCTGTTCAACATACTTTATCACAGCCAAGTAAATAGCCCAGGCCAATTTGGCTTGGTATTCCGGTTCTATCAACAGTCGGGCCTCCTGCGGATTTGAGATAAATCCGGTCTCGACCAAAACCGCGGGCATCTGCACCTCGTTCAAAATAAAATAATCCCCAGACTGAGCTTGGCGGGTGGTATTAGCCAGGATGCGGCCTAATTCTTGCTGAATCATCCCTGCCAACAGCTTTGCTCCCTCGCAGCCGTTTTTAAAAAAAACCTGTGCTCCGCGCCAGCGGGAGTCCCCGGTGGCATTTACGTGAATACTGATTAACAAAGTAGCTTCAGCGTCTGTGATTATTTTCAGCCTGTTTTGCATATCGCGCTGCTTCTTTGCTCCCGCTGTCGGCAGCACAAGCAAATCCCGGTCAGTCTCTCGCGTCATCACTACACGGGCACCGGTCGCTTGCAGATAGTCGCGCAAAATAAGCGCAATATTTAGCGCCACCGCTTTTTCCGCCAGCTTATTTCGCCAAACGCCGGGGTCATATCCGCCATGTCCGGGATCAAGGACCACCGTTTGCCCTGAAAGACGCAAAACCGGCACGGCAACAGCCTGACGCCAAGCAAAAACTATCTGCCAAGAGAGGCTTGCTGTCAGTAACAGAAAAACTAACGTGCAAATAAAAAATATTCTCCGACGTGTTTTTCGCAAAGCAAAAATAGTAACCTGCATTAACACTCCTCCCTGTCTTTAGATAGATATGACAAGGTGCAGCAGCTTATGAGAAAAGGAGTTGCCATGAAGCAACATCTGGAGTACCAGCTTTTTCTTACATTTTTCCTGATTGGAGCCACCACTTTCGGCGGTGGCTATGCGATGCTGCCCATTATTCACCGTGAAATAGTACAGCGTCACCGTTGGTTGGAGGAAGATGAATTTATTGATGTCTTGGCAGTTGCTCATTCTTCACCGGGGGCGGTAGCAGTAAATTCTGCTGTTTTCATCGGCTGCAAACTACGGGGCTTCCCGGGAGCTATAGCTGCACTGCTAGGCTCGATCCTGCCTTCTTTCTTCGTAATCCTGGCGATAGCCGTCTTTCTCAACCACTTCGCCGAACATCCTGCGGCAGTGGCGGCCTTTGCCGGAGTTCGTCCCGCCATCGCCGCCATGATTATTGCCGCCATGGTTAAATTAGGCAAACCCACACTAAAAACCCCGGTGAAGCTTGTTTATATACTGGGTTTCCTGGTGCTTTCCGCAGGCTTTGATGTCCACCCGGTAGCAATCATTTTACTGGGAGCAGGCAGCGGTCTGCTGCTCGCTTACCTGGGGGATAAGGGTGAGAAAAAGGGTGAACAGACGTGATTATTTTAGAACTATATCTATCTTTTTTGAAAATTGGCACCTTTAGTATCGGCGGCGGCTATGTGATGCTGCCGTTGATTCAGCAAGAAATCATCGAAAATCGCGCTTGGCTCTCGCTGCCTGAATTTTTGAATATCCTGGCTATAGCGGAGATGACACCCGGTCCAGTGGCAATAAATTCCGCAACTTTTATCGGCTACCTAGCAGGAGGCTTTTGGGGTGCGGCTTTTGCTACAGCCGGAGTGGTAACTCCTTCTCTTGTACTGATGGTCGCCGCGGCCTCACTGTTAAGCCATTTTTATCAAAACCGTTGGGTCCGGGCTGCCCTAGACGGGCTCCGTCCTGCCGTGTTGGCGCTGATAGCTAGTGCCGCCATCTTTGTCGCAGAGTCTGCCGTGACAGATATCATGTCCGCCATCTTCTTTTTAGCGGTAATGGCCTTGCTGCTGCTGACCCGCCTCCATCCTGTGCTTGTCCTGCTATTAGCCGCAGCCGCAGGGCTAATCTTTTATTCCTAAAATAGCGATTCTACCCTGAAAACAGTCACGATAGTCCCCTCTCCCTGCCCAACAAATCCCCTCTCCCTCTGGGAGAGGGCTAGGGTGAGGGCCTAGTGCTCTAATAAGAGAAAAGCCTCACCCATTTACGCTTTGGGCAGGCTTTTCTGCGATGCGAAAGCTAACTGTTTAAGCTTAACATTCTTTATAGCTATTATTCTTATTGATTAACTGCGCCGGCACACCACCGACAAAGCTCCCGGGGGATACGTCACGGTTCACCAGCGAGTGGGCAGAAACTACTGCGGTATCGCCGATGCTCACGCCGGCTATAATGGTGGTGTTCGCACCAATCATCACGTTCCGACCGATAATGACCTCTCCGGTATTCCACTCTCTGATTAAGAATTCATGGGCCAGCACAGTAGTGTTATAGCCGATTACGGAGTTATCACCCACTGTAATAAGTTGCGGAAAAAAAACATCAAACATTACCATAAGCCCCACAGAAACATTTTTACCGATCTTTATGCCCACAATTCTGTAAAGACTATTTTTCAGCCCTAAGAAAGGGATAAAACGGCAGAGGTAAATGATTGCAAAGTTTAGACAAACGCGCAAAGGATTTACATAGCTTGTCCAGTAACAGAGTGAATTTTTAGGACCTGGCGCCTGATGAACTATGATCCTTCTCATACATTTTGTACCACCATAATTATTTCGGCTAACCTTTGTTTAAACTCATGCCGCTCCACCACGTTGCCTGTCACAAGGATATTGGCACCAGCCTCCACCAGTTGCTTTGCCACCGCCGCCGTGCGAATGCCGCCACCCACAATAACCGGCATATCAACAGTTTTTTTCACCGCTTTTACCATTTCAGGAGGAACAGTAACCGGGGAACCGCTGCCACACTCCAAATAGAGGTATTTCAGGCCCATGATTTCCGCAGCGGCAGCGTAACCGCCGGCGACCCAGTTATTTTCACGATCCAACAAATCTGCTTCACCTACTTCTCCCGCCCGCATCCCGGGAGAGACAATCAGATAACCGGTGGGCAATAACTCAACGTTCAATCTTTTTAATAGTAATGAGCTTTCCGCTTGCGAACGAATTACATAACGAACATTGCGGGAATTTAAAAGTGAAATATAGAGTACCGCATCAAAACTTAAACTATAGGCTTTGTCCTGCCCCGGGAAAAAGATAACAGGCTTTTTGCTGACGGCTTTTACAGCATCAACTGTAAGCGACAGATTAGTCTGGGAAATGCCGCTGGAACCGCCTATTAAAAAACCATCCGTTCCTAATTCATCTGCGGTAAACGCAACTTCAGCAGCGCGCTCCGAAGATTGCTTGGCAGGATCAATCAACGTCAAGTGTGCGGGACGATTTATAATAATTTCATCTAAAGTTTTCTGCACTTGCAACAACAAAATCACTTCCCTCCAAGCGACTAGAGCTATTATAGAGAATAACGGACCCTGTTTCAATTCTTTCTGTGTAATATAATACACCAAAAAACGCACCGGCACAAAAAAATTAACGCCGACCTTTTTTCTCACCAACAATCTTAAGTGACTGTCATAATCTGTTCTTCCAGCAGAAAAATGGCATAAAGTCTTTTTTATTTGATTTTTTCCGCATATTCAGTATATAATATTGTAAGTGCCACTGTTCTCCGTGGGATAGGGAATCTATACTCCTTTGGTTTGGTTGGTTAGATATCTCAGTCCACTGGAAGAAAATCAGGGGAACCAAAACTGAGGAGGGTTTTTACATGTACAGTGACAAAACGTTAGCGTGCCGGGATTGCCAAGGAGAGTTTATCTTTACCGTAGGGGAACAGGAGTTTTATGCAGAAAAAGGTTTTGAAAATGAACCTGCACGTTGCCCATCCTGCCGCTCAAACCGCAGACAGCGCAGCAGCGGTGGTGGGGATCGCAGTGAACGCGGTGAGCGCCGCATGTATACTGTAACTTGCTCTGCCTGTGGAATCGGGACAGAAGTACCGTTTAATCCCACATCTGATCGCCCGGTATATTGCCGCAGCTGTTTCCAAAACCGCTAAGCCAGGCAAGCTGTTTTTTTATCTGAAATCAGGCTGTTTTGTTCATTTGAAACGCCTGATTTTTTTCTTGACAGAACAGACCGTTGCTGGCTATAATTAGAAGCAATTAAAAGCATCAATTCTTTAAGCAATGATAGGGAAGTTGGATAACGAACGGATCAGCAGCGAGCTGGGGGTAGTGAAAGCCTGGCGATTGCGAGTTATTGAGGTTCGCCCTTGAGCTCCGCGCTGAACGACAGTAGGCGCTGGCGGCTTCCGCCGTTATCCGGATAGGGTATCGACAAGTTTCCGTACCCGAAGCAAGCGGGAATGCTTACAAGCATTCAACTAAGGTGGTACCGCGGGAGAACTCTCTCGTCCTTTCAGGACGTGAGTTTTTTTTTGCATAGGAAATTATATCGTTCTGGGAAGCTACGATCCTATGCTTTGGGGTTTGTAGGGGGCGTGCTCCGGGCGGGTTTGAAACCCGCCCCTACCAAAAGATGCTCAGGACCTGCTAACTTGCCGAAAGGGCGGTAGCCCGTAGGGGCGGGTTTCAAACCCGCCCTGCAAGACGCGTCAGCTGACAGAAAACGTAATCTGGAAGTGATAATTGGAGGTGAAAAGAATGTTAGGAATGCAGGATCTTTGGATTTCAGCAGCATGGCTCCTTTCTATCGGTTCAGCAGTAGGCTGCGTGGTTTATGGCGCTCTCAACTGGCACTATGAAAGCGAGGAGGATTAATCGGTTATGAACATTCCAATCCTCTCTGCGGCAGTGATCATTTTCCTCGGTATTATGACCGGATTAATGTATTTAGGCTCCAGAAAAACGAAGACAGACAATGATTTTCTCGTGGCAGGTCGCAGCATGCATCCCTGGATCATGGCCCTGTCCTACGGAGCAGCCTTTATCTCTACATCAGCCATCGTCGGCTTTGGCGGCGCGGCCGGACTATTTGGTTTTTCACTGCTTTGGCTCACGGTTTTAACCATTTTTATCGGAATCTTTATCGCTTTTGCTCTCTTTGGCCCAAGAATCCGCCGCATGTCCTGCAATCTTGGCAGCGAAACATTTCCCTCCTTCCTAGGGGCGCGCTTTCAGTCATCCGCACTGACAGCTTTTGCGGGCATGCTTATCTTCCTTTTGATGCCGGCATACACAGGGGCCATCCTCATTGGCGGCGGACGTTTTCTCCACGACGCTCTTGGCATTCCTTTCACCACCGGCCTGTTGCTCTTTGCTGTGATAGTCGCTGTTTATGTGATGAATGGCGGACTTAGAGGCGTAATGTATACCGATGCTTTTTTTGCCGTTGTCATGCTTCTTGGGATGGGCACCCTACTTTTTGCCACTTATAGTGCCGTTGGCGGTGTGATTCCAGGCCATAGCGGTCTTTCTGCTATCAGCAATCTTGTTCCTGCCACCCTGATAGAGCAGGGGCACCGCGGCTGGACGGCCATGCCTGCCTTTGGCTCAAGAATCTGGTGGATTGTTATCTCAACCATGGTTTTAGGCGTAGGCATCGGTGTTCTTGCTCAACCGCAGCTAACTATGCGTTTCATGACCATCAAACAACCCCGCTCTCTCTACCAAGCTATTTTGGTAGGCGGTATCTTCATCTTTTTTATGACCGGCACCGCATTTATTATCGGACCGCTCAGCAATCTTTACTTTTACCAAACCCAGGGCAAGATAGCTATTCAAGTGGCTGAAGGCAATATTGACAGGATTATTCCTATTTTCGTCAGTCAGATTATGCCCAACTGGTTCCTCTATTTCTTCATGCTCACACTGCTTGCTGCTGCCATCTCCACCCTTTCTTCGCTAATCCACGTACAGGGAACAGCCTTTGCTCGTGACTTGGTGGAAAACCTGGGGATAAATAAATTGCTTCCGGGCGCACCTACCCGTTTTTGGGCTAAGCTGGGGATTCTTTTCTCGATAATATCAGCCGTAACCTTAGCGTTTATCTTGCCGCCCGGAGTTATTGCACGTGCCACCGCTTTCTGGTTTGGCATCTGTGCCGCAGCCTTTCTGCCTACGTTAACGGCTGCTCTCTACTGGCCTGCCGCCACCAAGGCCGGGGCGCTCGCCAGCACAATCACCGGGAGCATCGTCAGTGGTTTTGGCTATATTTTCCTGCAAGAGCAAGGAGCTGTGGCCGTAGGCCTCGTTTCTAGGCTCCTTGGGCGAACAACTCTTTTGCCCTTCCCCTGGACGCATATCGAACCGCTTATTTACGCTCTCCCTGCCGCAACCATTGTACTGGTGGCCGTCTCTTTGCTGACTCAACGACCAATGGCAAAACACCTGGAAGATACTTTTAAGAAAGTTGCCTAAGGAGTCAAAATAAATTAACCGCCCTCACCCTACCCTCTCCCAGTGGGAGAGGGTAATTCTTTTTGCCTGCCCTCTCCCAAGGGTAATTCTTTTTGCCTGCCCTCTCCCAAGGGTAATTCTTTTTGCCTGCCCTCTCCCAAGGGTAATTCTTTTTAGTAATTTCCTTACTTTTCACCTGCCAGAAAGCATGCTATACTCATAGCATCATTTGCCGTCGGAGGTTACTTATGTTTAGGTTGGAGGCGGTTTTATACAAAAACATTTTATCAATCGAACTTTTGACTTTGCCCGGCAACAAAATAACATGTATCGTTGGAGAAAGCGGCAGCGGCAAGACAACACTTCTGCGTCTCTTAAACAAAATGATCAGCCCGGATTCGGGAGAAATCTCTTATCAGAATATCCCTCTGAGTATCATTCCCGCCATTGAGTTGCGCCGCAAAGTAGTTATGCTCCAACAGTTTCCGGTGATCTTTCCCGGAAGCGTAGGAGATAATTTGCTTGTGGGACTTAAATTTGCTGAAAAACCACCTGTTTCGTCAGAAAGGCTGTCTGAAATTCTCAGCTTTGTCCACCTGCGCAAAGATCTGGACAGCCCGGCGGAAAAATTATCCGGCGGAGAAAAGCAGCGCCTTGCCTTAGGCAGAATTCTGTTGCTGGAACCGGAAGTAATGTTATTGGATGAACCGTCAGCGGGACTTGATGAGGAAACGGAACAGCTGGTTGTTAACAGCTTAGTTGTCTACACTAAACAAAATCAGAAAACTTTGCTCATGGTTACCCATGCAAAACAAGTGGCCAGAGATTATGCCGAACAAATAATAGAAATAAGTAACGGCAAGATAGTAAGTCAGCAGGAGGTGCACAGCCATGCAGGAGGTGATTAAACTCCAACTGTGGCAACTGATTTCCGCCTATCTTTTTATCTTGCTCCTCCTTGGCATTGTCAGAATGAGAGGAATCCCGCGGGAGAAAGAAATTGCGCTCGCCACATTTCGCATGACCATCCAGCTTGTCTTTACCGGTTATCTGCTAGTCTATCTGTTTGCCAACTCCCACCCGCTGCTAACGGTGGCAGCCACAGCCATTATGTTGGTTTTTGCCATTAACAATATCATTAAACGGATTAAGATCCCTTTGTCACGCAAAATCAAAAAGGTAATCGCTCTGTCCATGACGGCGGGCACGCTTGCCAGCCTGCTTTACTTTCTCTTTGTGGTAGTAGCCCTCTCTCCTTGGTACGAACCGCGCTACTTTATTCCTATCGCAGGGATGATTATCGGCAACTCCATGACAGGAATAACGCTCGGCGTCAGCAGATTGGCGGAAGGTATGCATAACCAGAAAGAAATGGTTGAAGGGGCTTTAATACTGGGTGCAACTCCGAAGATGGCTGCAAAACCGCTGGTTGACTGCGCCTTTGACGCTGCCATCATCCCCACCATCAATGCTATGGTAGGAATGGGCATCGTTTTTCTTCCCGGCATGATGACCGGTCAAATTCTTGCCGGTGTTTCCCCGCTTACAGCCATCGAGTACCAGATTGCCATTATGTTGGGGATTGTTGGCAGCGTGGCGCTTACCGTTATTATCTTTATGGAGCTGGGCTACAAAACCTACTTTAATAAAGAGCAGCAGCTGGAAATCTAAAATTTCCGGCTGCCGGCTTTTTGTTTATCACTGCCTTTTTTCCTTTTCGCATTTGCTCCCTGATAGTTAACCTTAGTCGGCTCCGGTTTTCTTCGGGGTTTTAGCAAACACTTTTTTCCATACCCGATTAAATCTGTCCTGCCGGCTTTCCCCAGCGCTTCAGCTACCAAATTGTAGTTTTGTGGTTTACGGTACTGAATTAAAGCCCGCTGCATTGCCTTTTCATGAGCAGTTTTCGGCACAAATATCTTTTCCATCGTCCTAGGGTCCAGCTCCGTATAATACATACACGTGGATAAAGTGCCGGGCGTTGGATAAAAGTCTTGGACTTGCTCAGGCATATAGCGAATATCCCGCAGATATTCGGCAAGCTCAATGGCATCACGCAGCGTTGCTCCCGGATGGCTGGACATGAGATAGGGTACAAGAAATTGCTTTTTCCCCAATGCTTCATTAAATTTATGAAATTTTTTAACAAATCTTTCATAGACATCTCTGCCTGGTTTGCCCATTTTACTTAGTACGCTGCCGGAAATATGCTCCGGCGCAACTTTAAGCTGTCCGCTGATGTGATGCTCACAAAGCTCCCGGAAGAACACATCGTCTTTATCGCTAAGCAGATAATCATAACGCAGACCGGAGCGGATAAAGACCTTTTTAACATTGGGTAGTTCCCTTAACTTCCTTAAAAGTGTTAAGTAATCCTGATGATCAATCTTTAACTGTTTGCAAGGGCTTGGGAATAAGCATTGCCTATCTAAGCAAACACCATGCTTTTCCTGCTTGGCACAGGCTCGATGCCGAAAATTAGCCGTGGGGCCTCCCACATCATGGATGTATCCCTTAAAATCTGCATCCCAGACAATTTTTTCTGCCTCAGACAAGATGGAACGGTGACTTCTCGCTTGCACCACCCTTCCCTGATGAAAAGTAAGAGCACAGAAACTGCAGCCTCCATAGCAACCTCTATTGCTAATAAGGCTAAATTTTACTTCCTGCAGCGCCGGAACACCGCCCAGATGCTCATAACTTGGATGATAAGCTCTCAGATAAGGCAGAGCATAGATGCTGTCTAATGCCGATGAACTCATGGGCTCTGGCGGCGGATTTTGGACGACGAAATAATTTTTGTAAGGCTCAACCAATAGCTTACCCGTAATGGCATCCATATTGTTGTATTGCAACATGAAGCTCTCCGCATACTTTTGCTTGGAATCGTGAAGTTCTTCGAAGCGGGGCAAGAATACAGGGTTATAAAGCCTTTTTCTATCCTTTGTTTTAAAAACTGTGCCTTTAATAAATGTTATTTCGCCAACAGGAATGCCGCTTTCCAGTGCTTCTGCTATTTCAATGATTTGACCCTCGCCCATCCCATAGACAATCAAGTCGGCGTTTGCATCTAATAGTACCGACGGCTTCAGTTTATTTGACCAATAATCATAATGGGCAAACCGTCTCAGGCTTGCTTCTATCCCTCCCAAAATGATGGGAATGTCACCATAAGCCTCTCTAATCTTTTGTGAATAGACCGTAACCGCCCGGTCCGGCCGTCGGCCGCTATTGCCGCCTGGTGAATAAAGATCAACGTTTCTCTTTTTTTTCGCTGCGGTATAATGATTAACGAGGGAATCAATATTGCCGGCTGTAACTAAAAAGGCCAGCCTTGGCTTGCCGAGGATTTTGAAGTCTGCACTGCTTTGCCAAGATGGTTGAGCAATAATCCCCACTTTGTAGCCTCTGTTCTCGAGAACCCTGCCAATGACTGCCACACCAAAAGACGGATGGTCAACATAGGCATCCCCCGAAACCAGCACAAAATCCAACTCTTGCCATCCTCTTGCCTGCATATCCTCTTGATTAACAGGCAAAAATTTTGTCATTAAATTCCCCTCCTTTGGAGGGGTGGTGCGCAGCACCGGGGTGGTTCTTGCCTCCGAGAATATCACCATCGCCTCAAATTCCCCTCTCCCTCCAAAAATTCCCCATCCTCTAAAAGTCCCCTCTCCCTCCAAAAATTCCCCATCCTCTAAAAGTCCCCTCTCCCTCTGGGAGAGGGTTAGGGTGAGGGCAGAATGAGGGCAGAATGAGGGCTAAAAAGGCAAGGCCATTGCTCAAGAAATTACAGGCTAGGTCTATAACTACTGATAATCTTCTCTGCAGCCTTGATTCCATCAACGCTTGCCGAAATAATCCCACCGGCATAGCCCGCCCCTTCGCCAATAGGGTAAAGACCCTTAGTATTTATACTTTCCATGGTGGCGCTGTCTCTTTCTATGCGCACGGGCGCGGAACTTCTGGTTTCAACACCGGTCATGATCGCATCAGGCAAGGCAAAACCATGCAATTTCTTATCAAGTTCCACGATAGCTTCTCTCATGGCTGCAAATACATATTCCGGCAAACAATTTTTTAACTCCGCGCATTTTACTGCCGGCAGATAAGATGGTTGTACCTTGCCCAGTCGAACTGTTGGCCTATCTGAGAGAAAATCTTCAACCCGCTGGACAGGAGCGCTATAATTTGCGCCACCAAGTTCAAAAGCAGCCCTCTCCCATTTTCGCTGAAATTCAACTCCTGCCAAAGGATGGGCACTAGTAAAATCAGCCGTGTTGATTTGCACAAGCAAGGCGCTATTCGCATTTTGCCGGTCTCTTGCAAATTCACTCATCCCGTTAGTCACCACAGTGCCTTCCTCAGAGGCAGCGGCAATCACCGTGCCGCCGGGACACATGCAAAAAGTATAAACAGCCCTGCCAAGCTTACTTTGATAAGTCAGCCGATAATCAGCAGGTCCCAAGCGTGCGCATTCAGCCTTTTGCCCATACTGCACTTTATTGATCAACTCCTGGGGGTGCTCGACTCTAACCCCAAGCGAGAACGGCTTTTGTTTTAGCTGAATTCCGTTGGCAGCCAGCATTTCATACGTATCGCGCGCACTATGTCCCGCTGCCAGCACCACCACATTTGAAGCTAGCTGTTCTGCACTGTTAATTTCAATGCCGACGATTTGACCGTTTTTGAGGCAAAAATCTGTTACCTTACTGCCAAACAGCACTTCCCCACCAAGTGCTATAATCTGCTCTCTCATCTTTTTAACTACAGATTTCAAAATATCTGTACCGATGTGAGGCCTGTAAGCATAGAGAATTTCCGGCGGTGCTCCGGCAGCAACAAACTCCTCCAACACTTTTTGCGAGCGAAGGTCCTTTATTCTGGTAGTGAGTTTACCGTCAGAAAAGGTGCCTGCCCCACCCTCCCCAAACTGTACGTTTGATTCAGTGTTCAACTTTCTGTGGCGCCAAAACTCCGCCACATCCTTTGTTCTAGTATCTACATCCTGTCCTCTCTCCAACAAGATGGGCTTATAGCCTTTTTGAGCTAAAAGGAGGCCCGCAAACAAGCCGGCCGGCCCGGTTCCAATGACTATGGGCCGGTGGTGCAAAATTTTATCACCATGTTTTGCCTCCTGATAGCTGGTATAAGGAGTCCTCTGCAAACCCCTGATTCTGCGTAAAACTTTAGCTTCGTCCTTTACTTGTACATCAACAATATACACAAAAAATATTTCATTCTTCTTTCTGGCGTCGATTGATTCCTTAAAAACTCTGTAATCTAAAATTTGCAGAGGGCTGATATTCAACTTTTTAGCAATTTTCTCTCTTAATCGTCCTAAATCTTCTTCCGCGGCAAGCTTGACCTCATATACTCTAATCATTTGCTTCTTCCTTTTTAAGTTACTTCCTGATATTATACCACATCGGTTAAATGTTAGAAATTGTTGTCAAAGTCGCATTTCTGCTATAATAGGAGATAATATACTTTATTGTAGATCAGGTGCTCTTTTGAGCGTCACCATAAAGGGGAGATTACAGATGAGCTCTGCAACTGAAGGCAACGCCAATTTTATTTACACACTGATTAACAAAGACTTGGCAGAAGGGAAAAACAGCGGCCAAATACATACCCGCTTCCCGCCTGAGCCTAATGGCTACTTGCATATCGGACATGCTAAAGCGCTGTTGCTAAACTATAAAATTGCCTTGGACTTTAAGGGAAAATTCAACCTGCGCTTTGATGATACCAATCCAATCAAAGAAGAACAGCTTTTTGTGGAATCGATAATTGAAGACATACGCTGGCTCGGCGTAGACTGGGAAGAACGGCTGTTTTTTGCCTCATCTTCCTTCGAAATTAAATACACTTTCGCAGAGCGATTAATTAAAGCGGGTCGAGCTTTCGTCTGCGATCTGACTCCGGAAGAAATGCGTGAACACCGTGGAACGCTTACCGAGCCCGGCAAGGAAAGCCCTTATCGCAACCGGACGGTGGCGGAAAATCTGACTCTCTTTGAACGGATGCGCAACGGTGAATTCCAAAATGGCGCCAGAGTAATGCGAGCAAAGATAGACATGACTTCAGGCAACCTGAATATGCGCGATCCAGTTCTATACAGAATCCTCCATGCCCATCACCATCGAACAGGCGACGCATGGTGTATTTACCCGATGTATGATTTTGACCACCCGTTTACTGATGTTCTTGAGGGGATTACTCATTCTCTCTGCTCCATCGAATACAGTGACCATCGCCCTTTATACGATTGGGTAGTGGAAAATGCGCTTGAACTGATGCCTGAAATCTGCAAATACCGTTCGCAACAGAATGAATTTGCCCGTTTGAACATGACTTATACGGTACTGAGCAAGCGTAAACTGCGTCGCTTGGTGGAAGAAGGCTTTGTTCATGGTTGGGATGACCCAAGAATGCCCACCATCGCCGGCCTGCGCAGACGCGGTGTAACTCCAGCCGCAATCGCCGACTTTCAGGAACGTGTTGGGGTAGCCCGGGCAGATAGTACGGTCGATTTAGCGCTCTTTGAGCATTGTATCCGCGAAGACCTAGGCAAGGCAGTTCCCCGGATGATGGCTGTGCTGGAACCGTTGAAAGTGGTGATTACTAACTGGCCCCGGGATACGACAGAATTATTAGCACTGGAGAACATGCCTGACGACAAAACGGCAGGCACACGCCCCGTTCCCTTCGGACGAGAGATATATATTGAAGCGGAAGATTTTATGGAGGAGCCGCCGAAAAAGTTTCACCGCCTTGCCCCCGGCCAGGAAGTGCGACTTAAAGGAGCATATGTGATCCGCTGTGAAGAGGTCATTAAAGATACGGCGGGGAAAATTACTGAGTTACATTGCACTTATGACCCCAAGACAAAAAGCGGTGAAGATGAGAGCGGCAAAAAAATAAAAGGTGTAATCCATTGGGTTGAGGTTCAGCACGCCGTAAAAGCTACAGTACGGCTCTACGATAAACTGTTCAGCAAAGAAAATCCTGGAGACGAAGAAGCCGACGATTTCACCGCCATCATTAACCCCCATTCCCTTATTACCCTCACCAATGTTTTTGTGGAACCAGCCGTAGCGCAGGCTCCCGCCGGCAGCCATTTTCAGTTTATACGCAAGGGCTATTTCTATCTGGATCCGGACGATGCAAGCAAAGGTGAACTGGTCTTCAACCGAACAGTGGGCCTGAAAGATACCTGGGCCAAAATAAATAAATAGCAAAAGCATCTGCTTCATACTTTCATCAGGCAGGTTTCTGTTTCCTCTGAAAAAGAAACCTGCTTTTATTATTGACTTTCGCGAAACTGTCGGCAAAAATTGGCAACTTTCCCGCTCCTGCAGGAAAAACCAAGTTATTTGTCGAACAAAACAGAGTCCGATTCACAGTTTGCCGAACTGGAGGAAAGACTGAGTGAAGGGCAGAAAACTGATTCATATTTATATGGGCTACATTACGCTCGCCATCACGGCAGTAATGACTCTAAACCTGGCTTGGAATATCCGGCTAGAGCAGGAATCCGGCGAGCAAAAAATGCTGGCTAAGGCACAGTTGATTACCCAGCAGTTTGTGGCTGTCCGCTCTTTTGCGGCGGCAAACCAGGACAGAATAAATTTCGACTCACACGGCAATTTCGAATTTAAACGACTAAATCCTGCTGCTTTCGGTCGTGGGGTAGGCGAAATTTTTAACAGCAAAACTTCATACACTTTTAAACAGACCCGCCTTCAGCCGCGCAACCCTGCCAACGCGCCGGATACGTTCGAGTCGGCTCAGCTTCTTTGGTTGCAAGATAACCCCGAAGCTGATTTTGTCTGGAAAAAGGACGTATTAGAGGGAGAGCCGTTCTTTCGCTATATGATCCCTCTTTATGCTGACAGCTCTTGCCTGCCTTGCCATGGCTCTCCGCGAGGCGAGATAGACATCTCCGGCTACCCGCGGGAAGGACTCGCTCTGGGCGATTTTGCAGGCGCCTTGTCTGTCACTATTCCCGCAGCAGCATACTACGCTCAGCTCTGGAAAGATATTTATTCCCAGTTATTTTTCATCTTTCTTCTGCTGTGTCTCTCCTTGCTCCTCCTGTATATTCTGCAGCGCAAGTTGGTGACCGCACCGCTTGAAGGGTTAAGCTCCCTGGCAGTTAAGTTGGGCAAAGGAAACTTCTATCTGCAGGAAGAGGACCGCCGGCACAAAGGGTACGGAGAAATTAGGGTATTGGAGGAAATATTCCAGAACATGGCAAGCGAGCTGCTTCTGCTCTATGAAAACCTCGAAAATAAGGTGCAGGCACAGACTTTAAACTTAGAACAGGAAAAGCAGAAACTCTTTTGGATGAACGAAGAACTGCAAAAACTGAATCGCTTGCAGGGTGATTTTCTGGCAGCGGTAAGCCATGAACTGCGGACTCCGCTTACTTGCATCCTTGCTTTTGTGGAGCTTTTAGAAATACCGGGTTTTTCACAAGAAGAGCGGCAGCAGAATCTGCATGATCTGCGCGAGAGCGCGACGCAACTTTTGAACATGATCAATAATTTACTTGACACAGCCAAGCTAGATTCAGTCCGTATCAGGCTGGACAATAAAAACCAACAGCCCAAAGCTTTGATCTTAGGCATTATGAAAGCTTTTGGCCCGCTCGTCAGAAAAAAGGGTCTCGAACTGGAGCTGAAACTCGAAGAGGATCTACCCGCTGTCTATTGTGATCCGGAAAGAGTTAAACAGGTTATGGTCAACCTGCTTGGCAATGCAGTGAAGTTTACTGCGCCGGGAGGCAAAATTTCCGTCAGCATTCAAACTGATGGGCAAAAACCCGACCGGGTAATTTTTTCTGTCTGCGACAACGGACCCGGGATTAACGAAGAAGACCAGCCATTTATCTTTGAACGCTTCCGTCAAGGCGGGAAGCGGGCCAACAATCGTCCCCCCGGCTCCGGCCTAGGCCTCTATCTCTCAAAAGGTCTGGTCGAAATGCAGGGCGGAGAAATTTGGCTGGAGAGCGAACCTGGGCGCGGTGCCACATTTTCGTTTACTTTGCCGACAGCTTCAGCAAAAACAATAGACTGACCGTCTGAACTACTACCTGTGGGAGGGCAAAGATGTGTCTAAAAAGGTACTGGTTGTAGATGATGAAAGCAAAATCAGACGCATCTTGCAGCAGATTCTGCTCAAGGAAGGCTTTGCAGTGGTAGAGGCAGAAAATGGCCAGGAAGCTCTGGCCTGCTTCTTCGCGGAAAAACCGGACCTGGTAATTTTAGATGTGATGATGCCGGAAATGGACGGTTTTGATTTCCTGAGAGCAATCCGCAAAAGATATGACACGCCTGTGATTATCCTCTCGGCTAAAGACGAACTGCTAGATAAGACCATAGGTTTTACCCTGGAAGCCGACGACTACGTTGCCAAACCTTTCAGCCCGCAAGAGCTGGCGCTGAGAGCAAAAGCTGTCCTGAAAAGAAGCCAAAAAACCAAGCATCAAGGGGATAGCATCCGCATCGCAGACGTGGAGCTGAATTTTACTGCCCACCGGCTCTTCGTGCGAGGCCAGCGGGTGGATTTGACGCCAAAAGAATTTAAATTGCTGGCCATCTTTATCCGGCACGCAGGGCAGATTCTAACGCGGGAACAACTGCTAAAACTGACGGAAGATGAGCCTTATATCGGGGATAGCAATGCGGTAAACGTCTTTATCAACCGCCTCCGACAAAAAATCGAGAAAGATCCGGCAAAACCTCAATACTTGCTAACTGTCCGCGGCATCGGTTATAAATTCACTACCGGGAACAAATTGTAACTATTTTAGACGAATTATAACAATTTGTTAATGTAAGGTTAAGAGAATATTAATTTCCCTGCTGTATAATGTCGACAAGCATGTGAAATATGTGTCATAGTGCTGATAAGACAAGAGTTATCCGAAGCAGGGGGGGATGAATGGAGAGTCTGCTTATTACGTCACCGCTGACTTAATCTCGAGAGAATTGTAAAAGTATTCTAAAAAAGGGGAGGTTGTAGAAATTGAATAGAATTACTGGCTTAAAAAAGTTATTCCTTCCACTTGCTTTATTGTTATTGGTTCTGGCGTCCGGTTGTCAGCCCGCAGCCACACCGGTAGACACGCCGCCGGCAGCACCCGTTACTCAAGCGGCTGTTGAATATTGGCAAACTCAGTTTCCCGCTCAGGTAGCCAGCTATCTGCGCACAAAGGAAGAGGAGGCGACAGCCTTTGCCGGTTCGGTACCCTATCAAAAGCTGGACGCATATCCCTTTATGCGCACCATGTACCATGGCTTCGGCTTTTGGTTTGACTTCCGCGAATCGCGCGGTCACATGTATACAATTGAAGACACGCTGATTACAGGACGACCCAAGTTTGGCGGCGTGTGTTTAGCCTGTAAGTCTGCCGACTACCCAGCGCTGGTTGCAGAATATGGTCAGGTAGAGTTTGACACCATGCCATGGAGTGAGGCGGCCAAAAAAACGGCACACCCTGTTGCCTGTATTGACTGCCACGACCCGGACAGCCCGGATTTTGCCTTGCGCCTTACCCGTCCTTGGCTGGAGGAAGCCATTGTGGCTCAGGGGAAAACACTAGCCGACTTTGATATGCGCTCCCTTGTCTGTGCACAATGCCACGCCGAATACTATTTTGAAGGACCGTTCACGCAAAATAAAGTAGTTTTCCCCTGGAGCCAAGGTTTCCGTCCGGAAGACGCATTGGCACACTTTAATGCGGAGAACTTCTCGGACTGGACTCATCCCCGCACCGGTGCCGGCGTTCACAAGGTACAGCATCCTGAGTTTGAGTTTTACCAGGGCAGCATCCATGCTAATCTGGGACTCACCTGTGCTGATTGCCACATGCCCACTGTTAAAGATGCACAAGGGAAAGAGTATACGCAGCACTGGCTGGCCAGCCCGCTCAAACACATGGAAGCCTCCTGCCAAAGCTGCCACGCGGACTTGGCGGAAATCAGAACAAGGACAGAGGACATCCAAGGCGAACTGCGTTCCAGTGCTAACGAAATAGGCTTGGAATTGGAAAAAGCAATCAACGCCTTGCGTGATGCACGTCGTACGCCCAATGTTGATCAGGAATTAGTTAGACAAGCTCAAGCGAAACACCGTGAAGCACAACTTTTCCTGGATTGGTTCCTGGTGGAAAACAGCACCGGCTTTCACAATGCTGCCGAAGGAAGGCGCATTCTGAAAGCTGCCCGCACGGCAACACAAGAAATGGCAAACTTAACGGAACAAGCTACACCATAAACCAGGGGAACGGTTCTTCTGGTTGCATAAGCACAAAAAAGAAGTGCCCTTTCTCTCCGGAGAGGTGGGCACTTCTTTCTTGTTGCCAAAAAGCTACCGTAATAGAGATTAAGAGGCAGGCACCCTGTGAAACTGCCGAAAAATATATCTGCCAAGCTACGGGTTGCAAAAATGGCAATACTTGGCCGCAGCAAATTGTCCATTTGGATGTAACCGCTCTAGAACATAACTGCATTTACGGCATTTACTACTATTTTTTAGGACTAAATCACTGGGGAGCCCACATAATTCACAGGGCAGTCCCTTAATTCTTTCACTGACAATGAAGCCTGGTGCCGTACAATTTGGACAAAAATTGTGCAATTTCTCAATCAAGTCCTCTGTTGCTTTTTTAATATTCTCCATTCTGATTGGGTTTGCATGTGCCCTCATATCGGTTTCGATGAACACTTTACCTGAATGAGATTCTGCGACACACCATGCAAACGCCTCTTTTAGCCATTCATAATTATTGATCCCTTTAATTATTTGCTCAGACTCACTATCATCCGGCCTGATAATTAAAAAATGCTCTGGAAAACCACTCTTATTTGCGAAGCTTAGCGCCTCCTCAAAGCTAGCCGTTGTTAGCTGAGCAAAATTTGTCTCGCCGCTTTCATGGATACCGTACAGCTCAAAGTTTTCCTGCTGATCAAACAAAAGCACCAATTCAATGTTCCATGGTGCCGGAATAAATGGATGAGGACCAAAACTTCCTTCACTGGCGATACCAATATCCAGCCCTGAGAGCAACATCCCCTCTCTAATCTTAAGCCTGGCCGTCTCTAGTTGTGATTTAGTTCTGGTTATATCTCTGGAAAAAGTTCCAAATATATCTGTATCAAAACCAGATTCAATAATTAACCTGCAACCTGTAGCTTTTTCGAGGATTGGCTTAATCGCTTCCTCCTTTTTATGTTTGGTCAAGAGAACAATTTTGCGATTTTTATAGATTTGTTTTTCCACGAAACTACCCCCGCATACCTGTAGCTTATTAAACTATCTTGTAGTAAAGTTAGCACAATTATGTGCAATACACAAGTTCAAGCTGCCGCTCCGGCAAATAAGGCACATTCCATATCTTTTAGCAACTTTACGGAACAAATATTTGTTTCATTCGTCTAAACCGGTAAATAAAATTATTGGAGGTACCAAAATGAGTAAAAAATCTTTTATGCTTGCTGTTATTTGCGGATTACTGTTAATAATGGCAACACCTACCATGGCTGTCCTCAAAGTACTGGACCCCGCAATCAGTGAAGAATTAAGAGCGATCGCTGTGAAACACCTTGCGGAAACGCACAACACTGATGCAATCGCCATAGCCATCGAAGATGGCTGGCTGCGTGAATTTTGGAACGCTAAAGTTGAAGTGTATATGGTAGAAGCTGTCATTGACCGGGGACTGGCAAGTGAGCAAAAAGTGCAAGTGCCGGTAAGAGTAGACCAAAAAACTGTACTAACGGCTGATGAACTGAAAGCTTTAGAAGCAGAAGACAATAGACTTGCTCCTGAAGACCCCCAAGCACGAATTCTTATGACGGAAAATGCTCCTACGGCAGAACCTGTTCGTGCTACTGATACAGATTTAGCTGCAGATCCAAGTAATACGATTTATTTTGGCATAGCTCTGGTTTCAGCCGCGCTAATCGGGGCGTTAGCCATACTAAGGATGCGCCGCAAAGCATAGCAGCCAGTTGACAAGCATGACGAAAAATTGCTATAATCACTCTAGCGTTTCCAGAAAAACGTCCTAGAGGGGAGAAGCAAAGTGGAGAAAAAAACTGTGTCTAAACAGACTGCTAAAAAGTCAGGCGGCTCGAAAAAAAGTGTGCCTAAAAAAAAGAACTCGCTTTCTCCAACAACAATTGCCATCGTTATCGGCATCCTTTTAGTTGGTTTTATTGTCTATAGTGCTGCAAGCACAACTTCGAGCGGGGTGCCCTCAGGCAATGTCTGCGCAGAAAACATCGCCTTTCTCCAGGCTGGCGTCGACAGATATCAAGCAGCTTTTGGCGTGTACCCTACCGAACTTAGTCAGTTATTGGAAACAGGTGCTGACCAAAAACCATTTGTGGAAACTATAGACCTGCGCTGCCCGTCCAGCGGCAGACCATATATCATTGAGAATGGTGTCGTCAGAGATTCGTAAACAAAAGAAGGCAGGAGCAGGCGACTAATTTCTATCCTCTCTCCAACCGCAAGTATTATTCGTTGCACGACGCTTTACTGAGAAATATGCTTTGCGTAGCCTGTCAACATGAAAGCCCTTGGTTTTGCCGTTAGGCAACCGGGGGCTTTGTTTATTGCAAGTGAACTACTTGATAATAACTATGCCAGCCAGAACGCCCTTAGGCACATTGTCTGCCTTAATGCTGCTGCCGATTGGATAAATCTCCCACCCCTGCCGCGCCGCCAACTGGAAAACATCAATCCCAACAGCTTCCATCGAAGGTCTGGCAATCAGCGCAAAACGGCACTTCTTTCCCTGTAATGCCAAGCACCCTTCCTCCTTGCCGCAAAACGTATGCCGGCATGAACCGGCCCCTAGGGCAAAGGCTAAATAGTAACCGTCATAAAAAGCAAGCGACTCAAGAGCACTCGCAATTTTACTAATATCCTGATAAGCTGACACTCTTTCCTTAATTGTAGCCTTGTCCCGAACGATAACTTCCGGGGGCACATCCATGCTAAAAAAAACTGCCCAGGAATATTTTTTCAGATGCTGCCGCAACTCCTCAGGTTTTAGCGTATGAGGAGGACAGTTGGCAGAAACCCCGAAGCCAAAGCATCTGGGAATCTGACACTTCAAGACGACCGCTTCATCTACAGGGATCTGCGACGCGCGCACCAGGCAAGCGTTAGTCGCTCCTAATGCCAATGCTTTTTCCCTATAGCGCTCCAGATCACGCGTTAGTTCAGCTTCGCTTGAGGAAATATTAACCTTTTTCAAATCTGTCGCCTCCTTCATCCTACAGAGCCAAACAGTTCCGCACTTAACGAGACTTTCTTCTAAGCCGACAGAAGCTAATTTCCGGCGGCAGACAACGGCGCCACACGAAGGCGCCGATAAAGCTTCTCCGCCTCCACAGCTAAGAGTGTCACAGGAGAAAGAAGCAGTACAAGCCCCAGCTCGGCCAGCGACAGCGGCTCGGTACTAAAGATATAATTAAAGAACGGCAGATAGACTGCTGCCAGCTGCAAAATAAATACCAGCGCTATGGCTGCCATGATCGCTTTATTGCTGAAAAGACCCATCTGCCATAGCGAAAAATAATCGGAGCGAACGGCCAAAGCCACCCCCATCCTGTTCAAAACAAGGAAAGTGAAAACCATCGTCTGCCAAGCCATGCCGCTATAATAAGCGTGCGCTTGCAAAAAAAGCGCCGCACCGCCGACAAACAGGCCAAAGCGAGCAATATACAAGCCGCGGCCGCTGGCAAAAACCCCTTCCTGCGGATTGCGCGGCGGCTTATGCATCACATCCTTTTCCGCCGGCTCCCCGGCCAGAGCCAATCCGGGCAGGCTGTCAGTCAACATGTTCAGCCAAAGAATCTGGATAGGCAGAAGCGGCAGCGGCAGGCCGAGAAGAGGAGCAAAAAAAATGGCTACAATGGTGCCGGCATTTGCCGTCATGCTGTACTTGATGAACTTCAGGATATTGTTGTAGATCCGCCGGCCCTCCCGCACTGCCTTAACGATCGTGGCAAAATTATCGTCAAGCAAAATAATTGCCGACGCTTCCTTAGTAACATCTGTACCGGTAATACCCATGGCAATGCCAATATCTGCCCGCTTAATGGCGGGGGCATCATTAACGCCATCACCGGTCATGGCCACAAACTGATTTTTTTCTTGCAGTGCTTTGACTATTTTCAACTTCTGTTCCGGCGCTACTCGCGCATAAACCCGAATTTGTTCTACTCTGCCGGCGAATTCAGCCATTGACATCTCCTCAAGCTCACTGCCCGTGACCACAGCAGCAGATTCGTCATTCAAAATACCCAGACGCCTGGCAATAACCTCTGCCGTCAACGGGTGGTCGCCGGTAATCATCACCGGAACAATGCCAGCCGTCCGGCACATGGCAACGGCTTCCCTAGCCTCCTCCCGCGGCGGGTCCATAATGCCTACCAGACCAAGCAAAATTAAATCGCTTTCCACTTCTGCCGGCTGTAGCTCATCCGGCTGTTCAAGCCAATGCCGCATCCCCAGAGCTAATACCCTCAAACCAGAGGCCGCCATTTGAGATGCAGCCTGCAAAACATCTTCTCTCTCAATTGCCTGCTGGCCATCAATAGTCAGCATCAGATTGCACTTTTCCACCAGCATTTCCACAGCGCCTTTGGTAAAAGAAAGATATTGGCCGTCTAAAGCACGATGGAAAGTAGTCATAGCCTTGCGCTCAGAGTCAAATGGCAGCTCGCCGCTGCGCGGATAGTGCAGCTCCAGTTCTTTTTTACGAAAACCATGTTTGCCGGCAAAATTGTAGAGTGCTACTTCCGTAGGATCGCCAAAAACTTCTTCGCCAGAGCTGTTCTGGGCGTCGTTGCTCAAAGCCATAGCATGAAGAAGCAGTTTGTGGTTAACTACTTCCCCGTCAGAAACGAGACTGCCTCCACTATAGACAGCTTCAACTTCCATCCGATTAAGTGTCAGCGTGCCTGTCTTATCTGAACAGATAAATGTAACCGAGCCCAAAGTTTCCACAGCCGCCAGTTTGCGAACCAAAGCGTTTTGCCGAACCATCTTTTTTGCACCAAGAGCCAGCGTAATCGTAATAACGGCAGGCAAAGCTTCCGGTATCGCCGCCACAGCAAGCGAGATGCCGGTAAGAAACATGGTCACAACGTCTTCACCACGCATTACACCCATGGTGAAAACAACGCCGCTGATAAGCAGAATGACGCCGGCCAATTTTTTGGCAAACTGAGCCAACCGTTTTTGCAGCGGCGTCCTGACTTCTTTCTCATCTTGAAGCATGGCAGCAATTTTACCGATCTCTGTTTGCATACCGGTAGCCACCACCACGCCTATGCCACGGCCGCCAACAACAATAGTGCCGTTATATGTCATGTTCTTCCGATCACCAAGAGGCAAAACGCCTTCCGTCAGGATAGAGTCCGTATACTTCTCTACAGCTATCGATTCTCCGGTCAGCGCCGCTTCTTCAACCTGCAACTGCGCCGTCTCCACCAGACGCATATCGGCCGGCACCACTCTGCCGGCATCAAGAAGCACTATGTCGCCGGGCACCAGGAGTGCAGCCCCAATTTGTATCGTCTCACCGCCTCTAATGACGGTAGCCGATGGAGCCGCCATCTTCTTTAAAGCCGCCATGGCTTTCTCTGCCTTGTGTTCCTGGATGAAACCGATAACAGCATTCAGCACCACCACAGTTAAAATCACGATGGCATCTTTAGGTGAACCAGCCAAGCCGGCCATGACTGCAGCCGCAAGCAACACAATAATTAAAAAATCATTAAATTGGCCGAGAAACATCATCAAGGAGGTTCTTCTCGTTTTTTCTTTTAATTCATTTGTGCCGTAGCGTAGCAAACGCTCCGCAGCTTCCTCGGCAGATAGACCGTCACGGCAGCTGGCCAAAGAATCCCATACTTCATCTGTAGAAAGTTTATACCATTGCGACATAAGCAAACCTCCTCTTCAATCTTTTAACAACTACCCTACACCCCCCTCACCCTAACCCTCTCCCCCCAAAGGGTGGAGAGGGCAGAAGAGGATCCCCTCTGCCTCACCCTAACCTTCTCCCCCCAAAGGGTGGAGAGGGCATAAGAGTATCCCCTCTGCCTCACCCTAACCCTCTCCCCCCAAAGGGTGGAGAGGGCATAAGAGTATCCCATAAATCCCCCGCTGCCTCCCATAAATCCCCTCTCCCTCTGGGTGAGGGTTAGGGTGAGGGTTAGGGTGAGGGTTAGGGTGAGGGTTAAAGTGAGGGCCGAATTTAAAGCTAGAGTTAGAGTGTGAGTGAGGGAACTTTGAAAGGTGTACTTTATAATTGGATAAATGCAAAGCACTGCAGGAAATTCTAAGTATTATATCCTCTGTAACAAGAAAAATTCTCCATAAATAATTTTTTTCCTGTTTTGCAGTAAAGTTTCGTTATAGGCAAAAAAAAATACTAAACAGCGCAGCCAATAGTTTAAATGCCAGCATCAAGAAACAGCTCAATTCTGAATCTTATCCCACGGGCCGGGCAAACGTTCAGCCCTCAATTTATTCCCTTGTCGGGAAAAGCGAAATAATGCTTCCCACTCACCCGTTGCCTGACGGGTAATAGCCTGCAACATCCCTTCGGTAAAGCGCGCGGCAATGCCGCAGGAAGAAGAAAGAACTCGTGGCACAGGGATAAGTTTGATAGCTATCCCCCGCGAGAGCGCCAATTTCTCAAATCGCAGCGCCTGTGAAACGGAATGGAAAGTAACAACGTAATAGTTATCCAGATTATTGCACCCCTCTGTTAGTCAATATATGCGCCTATAAAGAAAACTTGACTTTAGCTCCTTGAGAGAAATTTTAACTTGATACGTTATAAAAGTAAAGCACAAAGAAACCGGCGCATCTGCGCCGGTCTCTTCTTCACTCTCTCTTTCCTTATCTTATCTGCGGCGGATATGGCGGCCATTCCGGACGGAAATCAGGACAGATGCCAAACACTTCGTCGCAATCGGGCGGCTCGGGACAGAAACCATAAGCCGGAACCATCAATTGAACAGTGGCCTTGAGCTTAATCAAAATATATTTGCCCACACAAGCGATAATGGTAACTCTTCCGGTCTCCGGATCAACCGCGCTGATAAAAGCATCCAGACACTCTAAAAATGGCACGTAACACTGAACATGCAAACCCTCTTCGCCAGCGCGCGGAATATTAAAAAGTTTGGTGACGGTTATTATCTGATACAAATCTGTGAATGCTGGATCACAAGTGTTCGGGAAGAACAGGCGTATCGTCACTTTGTAACGAAAAGTCACACTAACCAACCCAGGTTTTACTACCTCACAATACGGTTCACCAATCAACTCTACTTTATAGCAGCTGACATCGAGCACCGGGCACTCCGGTGTAGGAGTATACTCGAATTCATCTTCGTTAACCTGGATGTTTTTGCACTCATAATAGACCTTATCTACCTTAATACAGACTATTTCCGTTGGAGGCGGACATCCGAGGTAAGGATCACAGGGACCTGGCTGCACATCATTTACTTGTCTTACACTCTGTTCAATAGTTTTCACTAGATTTCACCTCCTTTGCTCAGAGTAAGAACTTTATGCCACAGAAAGTTCTCCTCTGCCTTTCATCAACAATATATGTTTCTACAAAGGAAGTGTGAAAGCTTCCGCCATTTTTTTAAGGCATGATGAAAATATCCGTCTCATATACATAGATTAGCGAGAGGAGGAATGTTTGTGCATAAACAGCTTGAGCTACCTTACTTTTATTGTACAGAAAATCAGAACTATTTTTTACAATTACATGAGCAGAATCTAATTCTTTGCCGCCGCACACAGCGGAGCAACTGGTCAGAGAAAATAATTATCTTCAGCAGTTGCCTGTACTTCCATGCAGCACCGGATCGGGAAGGAATACTGCATGTTTTGGCCGCCGATAATAATAATGATCTTTGTTATCTACTGGTAGATGAAAATAATGTCCGGAAAGCGCCTTTTGTTATCAAGAAGTCCCAAGCGCCTTTCCTGTTGGCATTTTCTGCCACCGGTCACGCATATTTTTGCGGGAGCCAAACCGCTAAGCTTATAGAAGCAGTCTTCTCCGCAGAGCATGGCTGGAGCGAGAGAAAAGTTGCTGCCGGGCTGGAAGCGTCTGCTCCCGCAGGCCTGGCCATGGATCGGTACGGCGGAATCCATATGCTACTCCAACACATGGAAAAAAACACTTTGATCTATCAATACCGCTCTCATGTCCAGAATTCCCGCACTGAACCACAGCTTTTAGCTTCTGCTATCCAGCCGGAGGCCATTTCCGTTCTCTCGCTCGACACAAAACAAGCAGTCCACGTTGCCTGGTATGACGCAAAAAGCCAGACGGTCAACTATCGCAAAAGGATTTCCGGCAGATGGCCCCACGGTGGCTGGCAACCGGAACAAAACTTGCTGACAAACTTCTCGCCTCGACTGCTTAACTTTTTCGAACAAGGGCGAGTATTCCAGCTCTGGGGAACGGAGGAATCCGGTCTCCTGTACCTTTGCGACACAAAAAATGGTCACTGGCAACAAGGAAGCAATGAACTAGATGCCTGGCATCCGGTAAGAGTAGGAACTTTAGGTTTAAACAGCTTTAATTTAGCCGCTGCCCTGCCGCCGGAAAACTGGTATTTTACAGCAGAGACCTTGGGCAACAGCAATAATAGAAAATATCTCGGCAACGACGAGCAGGATAACATGCTTCTGATTCATGCAAAACGTCTAATGGAAGGGAAACAGCTGCTTGAATCTCAGTTACATAAAAAAGAAGCTTCTCTCACGCATTTACGGCAAATGATGGAGCGTTCACAGGAAAGTTACAATAGACAGCGGCACAACTGGGATACACATCTCAGTCAACTGGCAGGAACGGCCCAAAGGTTAACGGAAACGCTAAAAGGCAAAGAAATGGAACTGACGCTTCTAAAAAAACAATGCGAACAGCTTCAAAACAGACTAACCAGCGCAGAGACGGAAAAACGGCAGCGTCAAGCCGAAGCGATTTTCCTGCGCAGCAAACTGTCTGAAAACCATGCGCTAATCCAGACGTTGCAAAGCAAACTCGCTGAGAGGAAAAACGAACCGGCGCGCGAGAAAAGTTTTTTGGAAAAAATTACCGAAGTCATCCATAAAAAACCATCTGACAAAGACTAAGAATTTATCTCAGTTAATATAACTGTCAGTCAGGAGAGGACAGGTTATCCGGCATTGGGAGCCGATAGCCTGTCCTCTCCGCCTTTGACAGTTCATACTTGCTCCTGATAAGATTGTGATGCTTCGAACTAATAAAGGAGGACTCGTGAATGAAAAATTTCAGCAAGCTGCTTCTTCTCCTTCTGATTCTTTCCCTGCTCCACGGAACTGCTTTGGCCGCTATTCCCCGCTGGCCTGAGCCGGCGTGGTTTGCCCAAAACCAACAACAACCTACTCCCTCTCCTGTGACTCCCCCTCCTGCAGCTCCTGCCCCTGTGACTCCCCCTCCTGCGACCCCCACTCTGCCTATTTCTTTAACAGCCGCTGAACAACATATTTTTACTGCCATTAATGCGGAAAGGACAAGCCGTGGGCTTGCCCCTCTTGTACTTGACCCTGCCTTAGTGGAACTGGCGAGAAGAAAGAGCCAAGACATGGTAGACAATGGCTATGTTGGCCATCAATCACCCGTTTATGGCTCCCCGTTTGAAATGATGCGTGCCGCTGGGATACGTTACAACTTTGCCGGCGAAAACATCGCCCGGACTACAACAGCGGCCAACGCCGTAAGGCTCTTTATGAACAGCAACCCGCACCGCAATACGCTGTTAAACCACCGCTTCAGCCGCACAGGCATCGGTGTAGTGCAAGTAGGCCGCCAGATTTTTGTCACACAAATGTTCATCGGCTTTATGCGCTAAAATAATCCAAGCAAAAATTTTTAGAATCTGTTAGCAGGTCGCCTTTCTAGGTAGCCTGCTGTTTTCTTTTATCTAAAACAACCTGCCCTCACCCTCGCTTCGCTCCACCCTCTCCCGATGGTAGAGGGTAAAACAAGAGCAAATCCCCTCTTCCTACCCAAAAATCCCCTCTCCCTACCCAAAAATCCCCTCTCCCTCTGGGAGAGGGTTAGGGTGAGGGCCGACTTAGGGCATACCTGAGGGCCAACTGAGGGCCGGCTTAGGGCATGCCTGAGGGCAGGCTGAGCAATATTTTCAGACCTCTAACTACAAAGCTACAGTAGCCGATCGTCTTCCGGAGAATTTACTCTAAGCCGGTAAAGAGAAGGCAAAAGACCAACCAGAGTAATAGCAGCAGCAAAAAGCATTACTGCCCGGTATCCGAAGAACTGGGAAATAACCCCGCCGAGCAATGGACCAATAGCACCGCTCAAGTTTATGGCTGAAAAGAAAACGCCGCTTGCGGTGCCTTTTTCTTCGCCGCTCCGCAAAACAATCAAAAGAGAGCCAACGTAAAGGAAAGCCCAAGAAAACCCCAAGATAACTTGAAGAGGAATAGCCTGTAGATAATAGCTGCTTACGGCATAACCTAAGAAAACTACAATGGAAAGCCCCTGCCCTATCAAGAAAACGGCTTTATCTGAAAACCTTTCCACGAAGCGCATCGCAATGAATTGAAACGCAAAATTAATAATCCACAGCAGCCCGATCCATGTCTTAGAAGCACCCAGCGTGGCAAAGAAAAGCGGCAGGATAATCCAAGTAGCGGTGGCGCCTAAGTGCCGAAGAAAAAAAGCAAACAAGATGCCGCGGTTGCGTTGGATGACTATTAAGGGCCGGGGAATAATTTTGGACTCAGGCGAAATTTTTTCCCGCATGCTCAGTGAAACAAGAAAAGCAGCAAAAGAAAGCAGAGCACTAAAGGTGAATAGCGTGTTGTACGCAGTCAATAAGGCGGCAGCCGCAGCGCCACCAATCCAACCCAGCGAACCATACGAACTAAATTTTCCCATATCACCCTTGGAATCATACATATAGGCGGTAAGCGCCGCTGTGGAAATACCTAGACTAAAGCCAACCAGGGCTCGAACAACAAACAGAGTAACCAGACTAAAAGAAAGCGTCTGAGCCAAAAAAGTAATACTGCTTGCGGCCAAGCCAAAACGAATAAATATCAGCCTGCCCAGTAGATCGGATTTCCAGCCAAAAAAGAGCGAGGAAAGTAAATAAGCAAAGCCGAATGCGGCTCCTACCAGACCGACTTGGAGAGAGGATGCGCCTAATTCAGTACTAAACAGTGGGATAAACATATGGGAAGACATAATAGCACAGTAGAGAAAAAAATTGATCAGGTTGGACTGTAACCTAGCTGCGTTTTCTGTATTTGCAAACATTCTTTTTTCTCCATTTCAACAAGATGTCCTTACGCTATCTAGGCACTATCGGCAGATACAAGCATGATGCCTTGCAACCACTTAAGCTGTATTCAACCATAAAGCTGGATTTCCTACCGCTTCGCGATGAATCCTCAAAATTTACTAAAGTTTAAGCAACTATTTCTAATTCCTGCAAGGACGGCAACTGACATCCGTCCCAGCGGGAAATTTAACGTTAAACCGCATTTAACACAAATTTTAAGTTCCGAGCCTCTTTTCCGACACTGTCTTAACAATACTCCTATATAATGATTCTCGAGAAGTCTCAAAAAAAATATCAGGGAGGAAAAATCAATGAAGCAAAAAACATCTATGAAAAAGCTTTTAGCATCAATTCTTTGTTTAGGCCTATTGGTTTCTGTCTCGACTGCCACAGCTTCCAGGCAAGATAAAAGAGATGATGACGATAAGGCAAGGAGTGGACGTAATGTAATTTTTTTCCATACCGATGGTTATGGGCTCAGTCATTGGGACGCCCTGCGCACAAAGACTGTTGGACCGGACGGCAAACTTAACTGGGACAAGCTCACTTACACAGCCGGGTACTCAGGACATATGAAAGACCAGTTAACAGGTACTTCACATGGCGGCGCCACTACTCATGCTTATGGAGTAAAAGTGGTTGCCGACAGCTTCGGGCTTGACGGTGAAAGTCCGATTACAGCCCTCTCAGGCAAACAGAAGAGCATCATGGAAGAAGCGGTACAAGCTGGTTTTGCCACGGCTCTGATTCAGACCGGCTCTATAACCGAGCCAGGCACCGCCGCCTTTGTCGCCTCTGTGGCAGAACGTGGCAACCACGAGGAAATCGCCAGGCAGGTGATAGAGTCCGGAGTCGATATTATTCTTAGCGGCGGAGAACGTTGGTTGCTGCCTGCCGGCGTCGCCGGAAGCCACGGCACAGGCAGCCGCACTGACGGTCTCAACCTAATTGCCAGAGCGCGTGAACTTGGCTACACCGTAGTGTTTAGCCGCGATGAGTTGCTCTCCCTACCACGAACCACACCTAAGGTTCTGGGAGTATTTGCTCATGGACATACCTTTAACGACAGATCTGAAGAAGCCTTACGGATCGCCGGTCTGCCTCTTTATGTGCCAACGGACCCAACTGTTGCCGAGATGTCAAAGGTAGCGCTGGAAATACTTTCACACAATGGGGAATCCGAGCGCCGCAACCCAAGAGCACAAGAAAACAGACGCGGGGGGAAAAGACCTTTCTTTATGGTTGTTGAAGAAGAAGCCGCCGATAATTTCCCAAACAACAGCAATGCGGCCGGCTCTTTTGAAGCCGGCAGACGCTCTGATGCAGCCTTTGCTATCTTCAGGGAGTTTGTCAATGAAAACCCCCGCACCCTACTCCTCAATGCTGCTGACATCAGTGCCGGCAGCAAAAATATTGTTGACTGGAGAACAGGACCTTTAGTAACAGAAGGTCCGGTCAACAGCGACACGTCCGGCCGGTTTGTCAATGCTCCCTTTGACGGCATCGACGGTGGCGGGACAGCGCCGTTTGTTTCTGCACCAGACAAGAATGGCAACACCTTCCCCTTTGCTGTTACCTGGAGCTTCAGATGGGATTTGGCGGGCGATATCCTTGTCCGCGCTGAAGGACTTAATGCTAGTCGTGTGCGTGAACTCGGCGTCGTTGACAATACAGACATTTACCGCTTAATGTATTTGACGCTCTTTAATGAGTGGCTACAGTAAGATAATAAGTTTGCCACAATTTTTCCTTATGCGTAGAACTTCTAAAATAATGCTCCCGTGTTGCTTAACACGGGAGCATTATATATAGCACTTCATTATTAAAATAGCTTTAGAGCAGCAGCCAATGCGGCCCCAACGGCTACTCCCGCAGCCAAAGTAAACCCTAGCGCTAAAAATATCCACACCCAAAACAATCCTGCCTGTATCAATTTGCGGAACACGGTCACTACCCCCTGTCAGGCGCAAATTCTTTAGCATTACCAACACATTATAGTATTCTGCAAAAACATATAAAATCCTTGCCGCATACTTTGCAGGCCTGATTTTTGAGCGTAGATAATTGCCGACTATTCCGCACTCCCTTTTGCAGATTTCCTGGCAATTCAGTAAAAAAATAAAAAAGCCTTTACAAAAATCATAGAAAAAAGTATACTTATGACATACCCCCAAGGGGTATAATGTTGATTAAGGGGTGTTGTCTGTGGCTACGCAAAAAAACTACAATATTAAAGCAAAGCGAACTTTTAGCTTAATCAGAAAATTTGGCTGGTTAATTACTGTGCTTGTTGCTATCGGCGGTTTGTGGGAACCTAAACTGGGTTTAATTGTGCCTTTTATTATGGCTGGGCTGATTACTACCGGATTCTTTACGGGCAGATCTTGGTGTGGAAAATACTGTCCGCATGGCAGCTTATTTGATAACATCTTGCCCATAAGTAAAAATGCCAAAATCCCCAGCTTCTTAACATCTAAGTTGATGATTGTCGGCTTTTTTATTTTTTTTATGTTTAATTTTATGAGAAGAGTATTAAATGTCTTTCAAAACTGGGGCGCATATGATTTCTTGGATAGGTTGGGACTTTTATTCGCCAACACTTTTCTTATGGTATTAATAGTCGGTGGCCTTTTAGCGGTTTTCATTACGCCACGGATCTGGTGTCAATTCTGCCCTATGGGTTCCATGCAAAAGCTATCCCATAAGTTAGGCAAAACGCTGGGGATTACTGAAAAAACCGAGAGAAAAATAACTATCTCAGCATTAGAAAAATGTCATAAATGCGGCAAATGCTCCCGCGTTTGCCCATTCCAGTTACAACCCTTCTTAGAGTTCTCTGATCTCAATCAGTTTAATGATGCAAATTGCATCAAGTGTTCCACATGTGTAGAACACTGCCCCGCCGGCGCTTTATCGCTTGCAACTAAAAACAATGCTCTTAAGTTAAAAGAAAGAACATCTCTAGAGGGCTATGAAGACCGTAAAAAAATAACGGCAATAATCTCCGCTAAAAAAGAATTGAATGAGGATGCAAACGAATATGTTTTTACTTTTGAATCACCGAAAGAAGTAAACTACCGCTCCGGACAATTCATCTTAGTAAAAATTCAAGAAAATCCAAGCTCGTTTCGAGCATATACTATTTCCTCATACAACGAAAACAATAGACAGCTGAGCGTAATCGTAAAAAAAATCCCGGGGGGTTATGGTACCGACAAAATATTTAGCGAATTTAATATTGGAGATATGGTTGAACTTGAAGGCCCGATGGGAAATGAGTTAGTCCTGGATCCCTCCGCCGAAAAAATTCTCTTTATCGCCAACGGTATCGGTATAACACCCTTCATTGCCATGTTAAAAGATGCTTTGTTAAACTACCCCAACGCAAAAATCATCCACCTTATATCCGGTCAAAAGTATGAAAAAGATCTCTTATACCATGACTATTTTAACAATTTAGCTGAGCAATACGATAAGTTTAGTTATACAGCAATTGTTTCCAGAGAAAAGACAACCAGCCTCAAAAAAGGGCGTGTTACTGAGGAATTAAGAAACATGACAGACCTAAAAGGCTATAAAGTTTATATGTGCGGCACTAAAAATATGATTAAGGAAAGCTATAATATCCTTTTGGAAAAAGGTGTCGATAAAGCAGACATCTCCTATGAAAGCGATAACAAAGTAATTTTATAAAAAAGCCATTTTTAGCGGCAGCATGATGATAGCCAATCGAATCGATAAGCACATTTCTCCAAAAAAAACGCTTCGATTTTTCTATCAACTGACGCATCTTGCAGGGCGGGTTTGAAACCCGCCCCTACGGGCTGCCGCCCCTTCGGCGGATCTGCAAACCCTGAGCACCTTTTGGTAGGGGCGGGTTTCAAACCCGCCCGAAAAGGAGTCGCCCTGCGGCACCCCCATTACGTTGGAAGCGATATAATTTCCTGGTACAAAAATTCCCCTCCCCTGGAGGGGTGCCCGCAAGGGCGGGGTGGTCGCGTGGACGAGTGGGACAAATCACCTGTCCGCCTGTAGGTTGTACACCAAAAAAAACGGCTCCATTGAGGGAGCCGTTTTTTATAGTCACAACAAAATAACTAACGAAGCAAAGTTAATTCAGCTAATCATTAATAGCATCCCGTTTTTACCACATTGACACGGACTCCCGGTATAGCCGACAATTCTTTGGAGAATTCATCCATGTATTCATCTTCGGCCCGAACGCTCAACGTGATGACTCCCATGTTATTGTTTAGGTCATGCACACCTTGTCTTGTTAAGATGCACGTTCCGTATTTAGTAAAGACATCCTGCACCTTAGGAGCTTGTTCCTCCCGCTGAGGCAATTCAACTATTACTACCTGGCAATATTTTCCATCCATTAAAAGACGCCCTCCTTTGTCCAAATTTTAGCTAGTTTTTTCCAACATCTCCGCTTAAATTAGCATTAACATCTTACACCAAAAAATCCTCTCTATTTACTTTCCATTCCGTCCGAGTCAGTCAATACTTTTTCAATAAAAATTTTAACCACTTCTGGGTCAAATTGCTTTCCCGCATTATTTTGCAATACTTTTATTGCATAAGGTAAGGAATAAGCAGCTCTGTGGACCCTTTTGCTTGTTAGAGCATCAAATGCGTCTGCCACAGCAAGAATTCTAGCCTGTAATGGAATATCTTCCCCTTTAATATGCGAGGGATATCCGCTGCCATCAAAATGTTCATGGTGGGCTAAAACATATCGAGCAATTTCAACTGTATCATTTGAAGTGCTAAGTATCCTGTAGCCAACCTCCGGATGCCGGTGAATTTCCGTCCATTCTTCCTCAGTCAGTTCGCCGGTCTTCTCTAGAATTGTTTCCGCAATAGCGATTTTGCCGATATCATGCATCAATCCGATCGTTTCCATCTCATTTACTTTCGCTTCCGGCAACCCCATCGCCTTTGCTATATTTTTGCTTATCTTTGCCACTCTTCTGGAGTGCTCGGCTTCCCTTTGATTCTTTTCGAACAGAGTACTGTGAATTACTTTGATTGCGCTTCCTACCATGCTCTGGCTTTCTTGCAGTTTATTCTTATACATATTTCTTTCGGCGGATTTAAGCACATCTGAGATATATTCATCTGCTTTCTCTTTTGTTTCATAACCCAATGAAATAGAAAGCTTAATTGCTTCTATTTCCGCCTCAGTACATGAGTTTCTAATTCTTTGCATAAGTTCTACGGCGCTTTTTTGGTTGGTCTTAGGCAGAATAATCACGAATTCGTCACCACCCCAGCGCGCAACGATATCATCAACACGGCAAGCCTGTTTTATGGCTACCGCTGCTTTCTGCAAAAGCCTGTCCCCCACGAGATGGCCAAACGCGTCATTAATTAATTTTAACCCGTTTACATCGCCAATAATCAGTGTAATTGGCAGATTCCTTTCCACATCCATCCTGTTTAATTCTTCCTCGAAAAACCTGCGATTGTATAGCCCCGTTAAGCTGTCATGATAACTGAGATATTCAATTTCTTCATGCCTGAGTTTTTCACCTGTCACATCCCTGAAAACCAGAACGGCACCATGAATTACGCCAGCCTCATCTTTAATCGGTGCTGCACTATCGGCGATAGGCCTCTCCGTGCCGTCTTTGGAAATTAGCGCGGTGTGGTTTGCCAGACCGATAATATTTCCTGAATCAAGCACTTTTTGCACAGGGTCTTCACATACTTCTCTTGTTTTTTCACTGATGATATGAAAAACTTCCTGCGCATTTTTTCCTTTGGCCTCCTGTTCAGACCAGCCGGTTAACTGTTCAGCTATGGGATTTAAACTGATAATCGAACCGCTTTTATCAGTAGCTATTACAGCGTCACCGATCGACTGCAATGTAACCCGCAGCCTTTCCTTCTCTGTATATACTGCCCTTTCAGCTTCTACCTTTTCGGTGATATCTCTTGTGACAAGTATATATTTCTTTTGATTGAAGCAGTCAGTCCTGTAAATAATATTTGTGCGAAACCACCTGTCAATACCAGGCATCGGCGACTTGTGAATGAAACTCTCCATTTTCCCTGACGCCAACGCTGTTTTACACTCTCAAGCAACGTAGCAAATTCCAAGCCATAGACTTCACGAATTGTTTTGCCGATAATTTTTTGTCTCTGCTGAAAATCATATTTCTTGCTGGGATTGTAATTGATATATCTGAAATTTTCATCCAGTTCTATCACAATATCGTTAAAGAATGTATTCAAGGTGATTTGCTCTTCCAGAATTCTCATCTGATGCGCAATATCAGTGAAGTATGTCACAATATGACTTTTCGCCGGAGAAAACAGATTTATTTTATACCATCTGCCAAGCGGTTCAAAATAATGTTCAAACTCTATACTGCCGCCGCCCTGTATGGCTATTTCTTCACAGCATAAAGACAACTCGGACTTTCCTCCCCACATTGACGGCAAAGCCTCTGCAGCTTTTTTACCAACTATCTCACCAAGGGCTAGGCCCATCATTTTTGCAAAGGCAAGATTAGCGTCAATCAACTCATAGTCATAAGGCATACAGTCCTCATCGCAAAGCACCCTGTAATAAGCATATCCGATGGGAGAGTGATCAAGTACATCCTTATAGAATCTCTCACTCATAGCAATCACGCACCTTATAACTATATATGCTCTCTTACTTCGACATCAAATTGATAAATCCTTTGCTTATGTCTTAGAAAAACACTCTTACTGAGCCTCCCTTCCGCTCTCAAGGCAAGGCTCCTGTCTACGACTGCTGACAAAAATAGTTTCGGGGTTTTCAATCGGCTCAAAATCTGTTAGAATGAAACAGGATTTCTCTCTTTTGATGTCGAAAATAACGTTTTCGTAAACATAAGAGCTAACACTCGCCCAAACGGGCTTAATCTTTTTCCAAGGAGGCCTCCGATGTCAAAGCATGTAGTTACACTTATCCCCGGTGAAGGAACCGGTCCGGAAATCTGTGAAGCGGTCAGAACGGTCATCGACGCCAGCGGCGTGGATATTAGGTGGGAGTACGAAGAAATCGGCCTGGACTGCCTGGAAAAATTCGGCACGCTTCTGCCGGATAAGACTATCCAGTCTGTTGCCAAAAACAGGGTCGCCTTGAAGGGACCGACCACCACACCTATTGGGACGGGCCATAAAAGCGCCAATGTTACGCTGCGCAAAGTATTCGACCTTTATGCAAATGTGCGTCCGGCTCTCTCTGTCCCAGCGCTAAAGAGACCTTGGAACAATATAGATATCCTTGTTTTCCGTGAAAATACGGAAGATACGTACGCCGCCATTGAGCACATGGTTTCGAGTGAAGTGGCTCAGTGCCTGAAGGTGATTACCTGGCCGGGGTCGTACCGTATCGCCGACTTCGCTTTCCGCTGGGCCATAGCCCACGGACGCAAGAAGGTAGTCTGTGTGCATAAAGCCAATATCATGAAAATGACTGACGGACTCTTTTTGGACGCTTTCCGCGAGGCGGCTAAAAAATACCCTGGAATCGAAACAGACGATATTATCGTGGACAACTGTGCTATGCAACTGGTGCGCAACCCGGCCCAGTTCGATTGTCTTGTCTTGCCCAACCTATACGGTGACATCATGACCGACCTTTGTGCCGGAATGGTAGGCGGACTTGGCTTTGCCCCCGGGGCTAATATCGGTGACAACTGCGCTATCTTTGAGGCAGTCCACGGTTCGGCCCCCAAATACGCCGGCCTGAAAAAAGTTAACCCTTCCGCTGTCTTAGCTTCCGGCATTATGATGCTGCGCTGGCTGGGAGAGACTGAAGCTGCCGAACGTATTGATAAGGCAATGAACGCTGTCCTGGCGGAAGGCAAGCGGGTCACCTACGATGTGGGCGGCACTGCCAGCACGGATGATTATGCCCAGGCGATCGTGGACAAAATGCGTGAGCAAAACTGACCTTGCTACAAGACAAACGTTATGCCTCAGGCGATGGCTAAATAGCGATGAAACTAATCTGTTCTAGCAGGAAAATCGGATCTAATATATACCGACACGGAAAAGGGGGCTGGTTACAATTAATAAAAGAGCTAAAGACATCAAGCTAATAGGTGTGGATGTCTATATCATCAGTGAAAATGGCGTGCCGCAATTTGCAGACTTTGAAAATTTCCAGTGTGAATTTGTTTCAAACCGGGGCACCAAAGTTTGGCCAGGCTATGTCAGTCCCGATTTAATGCTGGTCAATTGGTACCGCTGTCGTTTTCTCGCCACCACGGAAGTCACCGACCGGGATATAGATTACTTTCTGAGCAAACTCAGCGAAAATTGGCTCTGGTCGGCAGCGCAAAAACTTTGGCTTTATGACGGCGAGCCTGGTTTCAGTAAAGCATACTAAAAAAAATGACTCCCCTAATCCCCAAGCATCGTGTATAAAGCTGTGGGTGTTTCGGGAGTCATTATTTTTGTGCTTGCTCTATTATCGCTCTACTGTAACTAATTTCTTAAATTATAGTCTTGCGCATATTTTGCTTTTTCGAATTAACGATATGGCAGTAACCATGCGGGTTTTTATCTAAATATTTCTGATGGTATTTTTCTGCGGCATAGTAGTTTTGCAATGGCATCACCTCAACCATAACAGGCCTGTCATATTCTTTTTGCAGCTCTTTTATAGAACTTGCAATTATTTCTCCGTCCTGCTCATCTGCATAATAGATGCCTGTACGATACTGTGGCCCACAATCGTTGCCCTGTCTGTTTATCGCCAAAGGATCGATAATATCGTAAAAGAGCCTCAAAATAAACTCTAAGCTAATTTCGTTCGGGTTATACCTTACTCTAACCGTTTCTGCATGGCCGCTACCTTTATGGCAGACGTCTTCATAAGTAGGGTCTGCAGTAGTCCCATTTGCATAACCCACTTCTGTGTTCACTATCCCTTTGACAAGTGACAGGTATTTTTCAGTTCCCCAAAAACAACCGCCAGCCAGATAAATTTCTTTTGTATTTCCCTTAGTTTCCTCAGACATACTCATACTTGGCATCTCTCCATCTTTGTTTTAATTAGTTTGCCCTACGCCCACATTAGATACATATGCCCCTAATAAGCAGGGCAATCCAACCCCCACCCTAACCCTCTCCCAGAGGGAGAGGGGAAAATTTTTATGGGAAACGGCTATTTCTCCAATTCCAACGAGTCCTTTCAGGGCAGTTTTTACAGGGCAGAGGTGTGGCGAATATAAGGGCAGGAAAGCGCATCCACACGGCGAATACTCAACAGTAAGTGCGGATTATTGTGCCGGAGAGTCGATAGTTAACTAATAATATCACTGCTAATTTAAGCGACGTCAAAGTCAAATTAATATAAGGGGAGGAAACGGTAAATGCAGTCAAAAGTGATGACAGCCAAGGAAGCTGTAGCGAAGATTCGTGATGGCGCCACAATCGCCTGCGGTGGGTTTGTCGGTAACTGCCATCCTGAAGAATTGACTATTGCCATTGAGCAACGTTTCATCATGGAGAACCACCCTCAGAACATAACCCTTGTCTATGCTGCCGGACAGGGAGACGGCAAAGAAAAAGGCACGAATCATCTTGGCCATATAGGCCTAGTGGCAAAAGTCATCGGCGGCCATTGGGGTCTTGCTCCCAAACTTGGCAGGTTGGCCGTAGAGAACAAGATTAAAGCATACAACTTGCCGCAAGGTGTTATCTGTCACATGTTCCGCGATATCGCCGCCGGTAAACCCGGCACCATTACCCATGTCGGCCTGAAGACCTTTGTTGACCCTCGCCGTCAAGGTGGCAAACTGAACAGCGTCACTACTGAAGATGTGGTGGAGTTGATTCATCTCCACGGCAAAGAATACTTGTTCTACAAGGCCTTCCCAATCGACGTAGCGCTAATCAGAGGCACCTACGCCGATGAAGACGGCAACACCACCATGCATAGAGAAGCAGTGACTCTTGAGGTTCTCTCCATCGCCCAGGCAGCGCGCAACTCGGGTGGCTTAGTCATCGTGCAGGTCGAAAGGGTTGTAGCCAAAGGAACGCTTGACCCGCGCTTAGTAAAGATACCCGGCATATTAGTAGATGCCGTTGTGGTAGCTAAGAGCGAAAACCATATGCAGACTTTTGCCGAACAATACAATCCAGCTTATTGCGGCGAGATTAAATTGCCGATGCGCTCTCTAAAAACATTGCCTTTAGATGAACGCAAAGTTATTGCCCGACGCGCAGCCATGGAGTTAGTGCCGATGGCTATTACCAATCTTGGCATAGGCATGCCGGAAGGCGTAGCATTAGTGGCTAATGAGGAGGGGATAGGCAATCACTTGCGTCTTACCGTCGAGAGCGGTCCAGTGGGCGGGGTGCCTGCGGGAGGCTTGAGCTTTGGCTGTGCAACAAATCCCGACGCAATTATCGACCAAGGCTACATGTTCGATTTTTACGACGGCGGCGGTTTGGACGTGGCCTTCCTCGGTCTTGCGCAATGCGACAGCATGGGTAACGTCAACGTCAGCAAATTTGGCCCCAAGGTGCCTGGCGCAGGTGGGTTTATCAATATCACGCAAAACGCAAAAAAAGTAGTTTTCTGCGGCACTTTTACCGCCTGCGAGCTGAAAATTGACATTGCCGACGCCAAACTGCACATCACCCAGGAAGGCACGCACAAAAAGTTCGTTCCTCTAGTGGAGCATGTGACATTTAGCGGTGAGTACGCGCAAGAACATGGCAAAAAAGTCCTCTATGTTACTGAAAGAGCTGTCTTCTGCCTTGGCAAGGAAGGTCTCGTCTTGGAAGAAATCGCACCGGGGGCAGATCTGCAGCGCGACATTCTAAGCCTTATGGATTTCAAACCCATTATCAGCCCTCATCTCAAAGTGATGGATGAACGCATCTTTAAGCCGGAAACGATGGGACTTAAACTAGAATAATTATAAAAGGAGGAGAAGCCAAATGCGTCTCAAAGACAAAGTAGCGCTCATCACCGGTGGTGCGCGTGGAATCGGGGAGTTCACGGCTAAGTGCTTCAGCCGGGAAGGAGCCATAGTAGTTGCGGCGGATGTCAATGAAGATGACATCAACAGAGTCGTTGCCGAAATCATCGGGGCCGGCGGAAAAGCTATCGGCTTAAAAGTTGACGTGACCAATCGCGCCATGGTTGATGCGATGGTCAATACGACCGTCTCTGTCTACGGTAAAATTGATATTCTCATCAATAATGCCGGCATTACGGCAGATAACACCCTGCTTAAAATGACAGAAGCTGAATTTGATCGAGTCTTAAACGTCAATCTCAAGGGAGTTTTCCATTGTGGCCAAGCAGTCGCCGCCGTAATGGTAGAAAAAGGCAATGGGGGAGTCATCCTTAACGCCTCTTCGATAGTAGGCATTTATGGCAACTTTGGACAGACGAACTACGCCGCCACAAAATGGGGCGTCATTGGCATGACCAAGTCTTGGGCCAAAGAACTGGGCCGCAACGGCATCCGCGTAAACGCCGTCGCCCCCGGCTTCATTGTTACACCGATGACAGAAAAAATGCCCGATAAAGTACTCGAAATGATGAAAGATAAATCTGCTCTCAAATCACTTGGCTATGCTGAAGATATCGCTAATGCCTACTTGTTCCTTGCCTCGGACGAGGCTCGCTTTATCACCGGCACAGTGCTCAGCGTCGATGGAGGCTTAGTTCTCTGACCGCCTAACCAGACATCTTATGAGCAGGGATATATTTAGAAACTTATAAATCCTGTATAGCAGAAGATCTCACTCACACTCCTGAAAAAGCTCCGAGTTGTAAAAATAGCGCTAAGACCAAAGTAGATAAAGCTGAACAGTCCAAAGCTAAGCAGCAGACCGAGCAAGAGAAAAACACCATCTCTGTTTAACAGTCCGGTGCCTAGTAACAGTACAGCAAAAGCTGGCAAAGTATTCATAAAAGGCAAAGGCGTCAAAAGAATAACGCCCAAAAGAACGATGGTTACGGCAACCAAACGGAGCACAAATAGCTTTTCCATAAATAACCAACGTGGAGACGAAAAGCGCTCCAGTGTTTTAAAAAATCTGACACTCCGATCGCGTAACTTGTGTGCTGTTTGTTCGGGGAGATGATAGTTTCTGACTCGCTGCGGCAACCAAGGCGAAGTGAGGCCAAGCAGCATCTGTCCGCCAAAAAGGATATAGATAAAACCGATTGTTGCTGCTGAACCAGGAGGCAAAAGCGGAAAAAGCGTCGGCAGAGCCAGAATAACGAATAATAAGCCAAAGCCACGCTCAGCAATGCGGTTCATTATCTCTCCAAGGGAAAGTGAACCATAATTGTCAACATCGAGCGCTGACTGCAGCACATCAGATAAAAGTTTATTCTGTTCGCTCAGGAAAACCACCCCTGCAAAATTTTCATTATCTTATCTTCTCCATTTTTCTGCAAAATTCCTTTATCTGTACTGTAAATCCAAGATTTTATTGGAGAGCTGCGAGTCTATTGTCCATCCGAAGCCGTCACTGCGAACGCTAACAGCCCCGTGCAGGTCGGTACGATAGATGGTCATTTTTTTTTGCTGCAAAAGCATAAGCGCGTCTTCATGCGGATGACCGTAAGTATTGCGTCCCACAGAAATAACGGCCACTTGGGCACCGACTGCCGCCAAAAAAGCTTCTGACATGGCTCGGCGGCTGCCATGATGAGGTACCTGCAGAACTGCGGCAGACAAATTTTCCGGTTGTAGTCGCACCAACCGCTCCAGCGCCTCATGCTCCCCGTCAGACGTAAATAAGATTGAAAACTCACTAAAAATCAGCCGCTTTATCAGCGCATTGTTGTTAACATCATCAACGGTATAACTGAATTTTTCAGGCGGCGGCGACAATACCTCGAGCACCACATCTTCCCCTAGCAGCAAACGGTCCCCGCCAGCTAAAACCATCACCGGAATCGGTGCGGCAGCAAGCTTATCCTTAACGGCCAAGAAAGATGCCGTATCATCTCTCTCGCCATTGCTGGCAAAACGCCTGACAGCAATGCCTGACAAGATCGCCGGTATGCCACCATGGTGATCTTCTGAGGGATGGGTCAAAACAAGTAAATCTAGACTTGTAACTCGACGGTTTCGCAGGTAAGGCAATACTATCCTCTCTCCGGGGTCGAAGGTGCCGCCGCGTCGACCTCCGGCATCCAATAAAATATTCTTCCCTTCCGGCGTGCGGATAAATACCGACAAACCTTGTCCTACATCTAAAAACACAACTTCCAGCTGCCGGCTGGCAATGCTAGGAAGCAAACCTGTTATAAGAGGGAACGAAACATACATATTCAAAAGCAATAAAGCTGTCAAGGCAAGCCTCGCCCGCGACCAGGCGATTTTAACACCACATACAAACAGGCAGAGCAGAAGAACATACAATCCCCATATGCCCGGGTGCAGCGGCGGCGGCACTACCGCCGCACCCGGAAGTGCTGCCAATAGTTTTGGCCCTTCGTTTAACGCCAACAAAACCGGATAAATTGCATAGCAAAATGGAGCTGCCAACAGCGGAGAGAATATACTCGCGCCTATAACTGCTAAGCCTAGTCCCATAACTGCGCCAACTAACGGAACAAACAATAAATTTGCCGGGACTGAGAAAAGCGGCAACAAAGCAAAAAGGGTAAGCTGTAGCGGCAGCACCGCTGCTTGCGCTCCTATAGTAACAGAAATAGGACCATTCAGAAAACGAGGCAAACGAGAAAAATATGGCAGCAAGCGAGGTGAAAGCAGTAAAATACCAAGAGAAGCTAAAAAAGAAAATTGAAACGATAAGTTAAATAGCCAGTGCGGTCGAAAAAACAACATCAAAAGCGCTGCCGCCGCCAAGGCCAATACTCCGTCACTCTCGCGTCCAAGCTGACGTGCGCCCATCACCAGCCAGAGCATAATAGCCGCCCGCCAGACCGGCGGCTCACCGCCTGTCAATAGCAGATACGCCAAAACTAAAGCGGCTGCCAAAACAGCCCCCACTGCTTTCCGGCGTATGCGCCTGGTAAGCAGCAAGGCAAAAGCCGCCACAAAAGCAGTATGCAGCCCCGATACCGACAAAAGATGTGTTATGCCAAGGCGCCGGTACGCTTCTTCTGTTTCCACGGCCAAGTGCTCTGTCTCTCCCAAAAGCAAGCCAAGAGCCAATCCGGCTTCTTGCGGCGGCAGCCAGCGGAGCAATGCTTCCTCAACACGCTGCCGCGCTGCCGCGGCGGCACTGAGCCAAAAATAGCCGCCTCTGCCAGGCAAAAGCTCCACGGCTGAACCGTCCGTAGTTAAGAGGGCTGCCACCCCTTCCCCCGCTAGAAAGGCTGCATAATTGAACCCGCCGGGAGTTCTCTGACCTGCCGGGGCAACTAATTCTCCGGATAATCTAAGGCGTTGTCCATAGCTAATAGTCAATGTCGGAGGCAGACGAAAAATCCTGACGCGTATCATGGTGCCCAACGTTGAAGCGTCTTCTCCAACGAGAGCTGCTTCTTCAACCTTAAAGAGAAAAGCAACACTTTGACTGTCTCTGCTGTCTATACGATGAACATAGCCAGACAAGATAACTTGCCGCCCCAGGAGTTCTCTCAGGGGAGCGTAGATTTCCCGTTCCGCCAACTGGAAGCTGAGCACTCCCAATAACAAAAACAAAGGCAGTACGAATGCTCCGAGCGGTCGCTGCCGAACATATAAGTACACCAGAAAAACAGCGTGAGAAAATGTTAAGCCTGCTGACCAAATCAGAGGGTGAGGCCAGATTCTAGCTAAGGCAATACCTGCGGCAAAAGCCGCAGCGAGCAACGGCAATGCCGTCACCGTCTGCCGTCCGCTGCTCCTTTGCTCTTCAATGGACGGTAGCATACTCGCGCAACGCCTCCACAGTCTTAACGCCTATGCCGCTGACACGAGCCAAATCCTCAATCTGCCTAAACGGCCCGTTCTTTTCTCGCTCACGAACAATAGCGCCTGCCCTGGCCGGACCTATGCCTGGCAGTTCTTCCAATTGAGCAGCGGTCGCGTTGTTAATATTTATCCGGCCGTCCTGAGGCGGCATTACTTCGCTCTCTCCCTCTTGCACATTAGCACTCGGTACAATTATTTTCCTGCCGTCAAACAATGCTTCAGCCAAATTTAAGGCGTGGACATTAGCCTCCGGCAACGCACCGCCTGCTTTGGCAATCGCTTCAAACACTCGCGAACCTTCCGGCAACGTAAAAACACCCGGGTTTTTCACAGCACCGGCTACATGCACAACAATCTTTTTTTCTTCCCCAGGCGCTTGCTGCTCCGCCGGCTCGGCCGCTTGCTCCAGCACAATTTCCGGCTCATTGTCCGGCAAGAGCACAAAACGTAACAACAAACCGGCAATCAGCAAGCCGGCCAAGAAAAGAGCACCCAACAACTCACGGCGTTGAAAAACAAACACTAAGAACGCCTCCAGAAAAGGTTGCAAGAACTCTTCCACATCGAGCGCCCAATTCCTGCCTTAAATCCAAATTATGACATTTTTCTTAGAAATCCTTAGTCTTCCCTCTTGCATTACATCCTAAGGCTCTTTTTATCTTACGTCGGCTCATTGTAAACCGGTGCCGGTTGAGTCCATCCTTTTGCTTTTCCATACTTGAGTAGTTTATCGTAAAGACTCATCTCGTTTAATAGTATTCGCGTAAACATTTTGCGTAATTTATCGTTCATCTCGGTCTGCACTACCGCTCTTAAGTGGAGATCCTGCGCTTCCTGCAAGCCAGTCAAAATACTGCGGAACATGAATACATCTTCAAAAACCTCTGGATCAATTGGTATCCTTGTAGAGGCAGGCGGTCTTCCCGGCAGCACTATTTCAAACTTTGTCATAAGATTTTCTAACATTTTGATTTCTTCTGAAAGAGATTGAACACCTAAAGTAATGATCACAACTAATTCGGGGTCATGAATTAATGATTTATACGTACTTGTCAAATGCAATTGATCGTACCTTTGATTTAAATGATCCCAGAGATGAAACGCTTCTGAAACCAATAACTGTTCAGATTTTTGTGGTTTGTGTATCTTATATGTTGGCGGAGGATCTTGCCATCCCTTTAATCTACCGTATTTTATAAATTCCTCAAAATTCTTGAGTGTATCTTTAAGACGGTGCTGCAGCCTACGCCTTAACATATCGTTTGTAGAAGATGTGCGTATAGACCGGCTTAATTTAAATAAATCATCTCCCAGGCGTCGGTAAACATTGCGAAAAATGTAACGATCAGAAAATTCCTCTACAATCGCTGAGGTCTTAAAGTCTACTGGAGGCTGATGTGAAGTTTTTATATTATATCGGATTGCCTCCTTTTCCATCATATTAAGCTCATCCTCTAGGCTCTTAAGATGTCTATCAAGTAGCCAGTTTAAATCATTATCGTGGACAAAATTCTTTAATAGCTTAATGTCTGCTAGGCTCTCATAACCTGAACTCAATAGCTCCCATATATTCCATACTTCTTCAATATCGACTACTTTATTTTTCGAGCCCACTTTTTTGAGCAACATTGGCATATCTTTCCCCCCCAGCATAGTTATTTATCGCGGTTATAGCTTTTACTATTATACCCATAATTTCATATATATTTTTACTGCCTTACCTCCTCTGCACCTTTCTCATGTTCAGTGTGCCACGAGTTTACACTGTTTATCAAATTGAGTACGGTTCAGACAGTATATGATCTGCTCTTCCAAGACAAACTAAAAAGCCTATAATCTTGCAAAGCTGGAGATTATCACGTTTGACCGGACAAGGCAGGAGTATTATGATGCAAAGAAAGGTGGAGGAAATTGGACAACAACCAGGGTATAAACGAACACAGCAAAGAGAAGCAGCTTGCTGATTTCCGCGTTGACCACAGCGGTGAGATCCTGACAACAAACCAGGGTGTGAGAGTTTCGCACACTGACGATTCCCTGAAAGCTGGTTCGCGCGGGCCCACTCTGATGGAGGACTTCCATTTCCGTGAGAAGATGATGCACTTCGACCATGAACGGATTCCCGAACGTGCGGTTCATGCACGCGGATTTGGCGCGCACGGTTATTTCCAGGTCTACGAACCAATGACCGAGTATACCAAAGCGGAGTTTTTGCAGGACCCAAATGTAAAAACTCCTGTATTTGTGCGTTTTTCCACAGTGGTGGGTTCCCGAGGCTCGGCTGATACGGTACGCGACGTTCGAGGCTTTGCAACAAAGTTCTACACTGGGGACGGCAACTACGATTTGGTGGCCAATAACATCCCTGTGTTCTTTATTCAGGACGCCATTAAATTCCCGGACGTGATCCATGCCATAAAGCCGGAGCCGCATAATGAGATTCCCCAGGCATCATCCGCACATGATACATTCTGGGACTTTGTGGTAAGTACGCCGGAAACAGCGCACATGGTCATGTGGCTGATGTCCGACAGGGCAATTCCCAGAAGCTTCCGCATGATGGAAGGCTTTGGCGTGAACACCTTTCGCTTTGTAAACGACCAAGGCAAAGCCCGCTTTGTAAAGTTCCACTGGAAGCCCAAGTTGGGCGTCCATTCCCTCGTTTGGGATGAAGCGCAGAAAATTGCAGGCAAAAGCCCGGATTTCCACCGCCGTGACCTGTGGGACGCCATTGAAATGGGCGATTATCCGGAATATGAACTGGGTGTTCAGATGCTGGAAGAGGAAAGCGAATTCAAATTTGATTTTGACATCCTGGACGCAACGAAAATCTGGCCGGAAGAACAAGTTCCCGTCAAAATCATCGGCAAGATGGTACTCAACCGTAATGTCGACAACTTCTTTGCGGAAACGGAACAGGTGGCGTTCCATCCCGGTCATGTTGTTTCAGGTATTGATTTTAGCAACGACCCGCTTTTGCAGGGACGGCTGTTCTCTTACCTGGATACACAGCTGATCCGTCTCGGCGGTTCAAACTTCCACGAAATCCCGATTAACCGCCCCCTAGCCCCGGTACATAACAACCAGCGGGACGGTTACCACCGCATGGCGATCGACCGCGGTGTAGTCGCCTACTCTCCGAACCAGATCCAAAAAAACACACCGCAACCGGCGCCGGATACGGAACACGGTTATCTCCATTATGCCGAAAAAGTCGACGGACGCAAGATTCGTGAGCGCAGTGAAAGTTTTAAAGATTTCTACCGGCAGGCAGCACTGTTCTGGAACAGCATGTCCCTCACGGAAAAGCAGCACATTGTCGACGCTTTTATTTTCGAAGTAGGCAACGTGCTCGATAAGTTGATTAAACAACGCGTTGTCGATATGTTTAATAACGTAGACAGTGGTTTGGCCAAACAGATCGCCATAGGCGTGGGCGCAAACCCGCCGGCGCAGCCTGGCCAAACCGCTGTAACCGCGTCCTCACCGGCGGTAAGTCAGGAAAAAACGCTAAAAAGCCCACAAATGCGTATGCTAATCTGATAGTGAGCCAATATGACCGTTTGTGATCATGAATAAATGAACCACCTGTGACTTGAAATAATCATTGTGATCACCAAAAAGTGAGCCACTTTGATTTAAACTCCTGTACA
>Ga0208491_10018_pt1 | contig 89259 bp, 87 predicted proteins | sample SubbioCSW11_NovA_FD_184819 | JGI IMG/M metagenome (GOLD analysis project Ga0208491, IMG submission 184819) | Serpentinite rock and fluid subsurface biosphere microbial communities from McLaughlin Reserve, California, USA - CR11_CSW11_NovA (SPAdes) | ecosystem: Environmental > Terrestrial > Deep...
CCCCCCAAGATCGCACGCAGAGCCCTGACTGGCAGAGAGTTTCTTGATTTTGGCACACTCACCCGATGGGTGAATCAAGAAGCAAGGCGCTGGCGGCGCGCCCAGGGGGCAGGCCAAGAGCCTTGCGAGCCGCAAATCGTCGACACGCTGGGCGGGCGCATGCACGTGCGCTGGGACACGGGTGCGGCGGCCACGCCGCACGGCCAGTTTCGCGCTGCGCGGCGGCGCGCTGGCCGCACAGGCATTGGGCATGAACAAAGTCGTGAGCGAAGACGCCCTGCGCCGAGCGCTCTTGGTGGCCAACCTGCTCGCGCGCGAGCGGCCCCTGGACAGCAAGCAGATGCGGCTGGATCTGGCCAGCCCGAGCGTGCACGAGTGCGGCAAGCTCTGGGAGTACGCGGTGTATGTCACCGATGTGGACTACCCGCTGGAATCTATCGCCCAACTCTACCGTGACCGGGCCGCAGTGGGCAAGGCCGCCAGCCATGCCAACCAGACCACGCTGTACCTGACAAATGCTGCGAGCATGGTCGCGGCCTGGGCACTGCGCGCACATCGGCTTGCGGCTGGCGAATGAATGGCAAGCCGCACGCTCGAGGCAATGCAATTACGCTGGCGCTCCCAGCAGCCGCGCCAGCAAGGCGCCTTGCACCGGCGCGCCCAGCGGCACGAACACGCGCACCGGGTTGCCCTGGGCCACCTGCACCGGCACGCCGTCGGGGTTGTGCATGGCTTCGAGCTGCACGATGCGGTTGCCGCTGGGGTGGATGACCTCGATCTGGTCGCCGACGGCGAAGCGGTTTTTGGTCTCGACTTCGGCCCAGCCGTCGGCGCGCACGCCCAGCACCTCGCCCACGTAGTGGCTGCGCTGCAGCTGCGAGTGGCCGCTGAGGTAGTTTTGGTAGTCTTGCGCCGGGCGGCGCTCGAGCAGGCCGCCGGTGTAGCCGCGGTTGGCTAGGCCCTCGAGCTGCAGCAGCAGGTCGGGGTCGAAGGGGCGGCCCGCCATGGCGTCGTCGATGGCGCGTCTATACACCTGAGCGGTGCGTGCCACGTAGTACAGGCTCTTGGTGCGGCCCTCGATCTTGAGCGAATCGACGCCGATCTGGCACAGCCTCTGTACGTGCTCGACGGCGCGCAAGTCTTTGCTGTTCATGATGTAGGTGCCGTGCTCGTCTTCCATGATCGGCATGAGCTCGCCGGGGCGGCCTTTTTCTTCGAGCAGATAGATCTGGTCGGCAGCCGGGTGCCGCTGCCCGCTGCCGCAGGTGGCAAAGGCGGTTTCGGCCTCGGCTTGGGCTTGGCCAAAATCGAAGTCGGCCCCCATGCGCGCCGCCGCAATCGCCTCGCCCGTGACCGGATCGAGCTGCGCGGCCTGGGTGCCGTACTCCCAGCGGCAGGCGTTGGTGCAGGTGCCTTGGTTGGGGTCGCGGCGGTTGAAGTAGCCGCTCAGCAGGCAGCGGCCCGAGTAGGCGATGCACAGCGCACCGTGCACGAACACCTCGAGCTCGACTTCGGGGCACTCGTTGCGGATGGCATCGACTTCGTCTAGGCTCAGTTCGCGGCTCAGGATGATGCGCGTCACGCCCACCCGGTGCCAGAACTTGACCGCGGCCCAGTTGGTGCTGTTGGCCTGCACCGACAGATGGATCGGCACCTCGGGCCATTTTTCGCGCACCTGCATGATCAGGCCGGCGTCGGCCATGATGAGCGCGTCGGGCTTGAGCGCGATGATGGGCTCGATGTCGCGCAGGTAGGTGCGCACCTTGTCGTTGTGCGCGATCAGGTTGCTGGTGACGAAGAGCTTTTTGCCGCGCGCACGCGCCTCGGCCATGCCTTGCGCGAGTTGCTCGAGGCGAAATTCGTTGTTGCGCGCGCGCAAGCTGTAGCGCGGCTGGCCGGCATAGACGGCGTCGGCGCCGAAGTCGTAGGCGGCGCGCATTTTTTCCAGCGAGCCGGCGGGCAGCAGCAGTTCAGGGGCTTTGAGGGTCATGGGGCGTATTTTCGGCGCTTTCGCTATTCCCTGCTGCGCGCCGCCCTGCCCGCCCCAGCCCAGCCCAGCCCTGCCTTCGGCCGCCTTGCCAGTGCCAGCCGCCTACAACTCTAGGGCCGCCAGCTCTTCGTCGCTAAACACGCGCGAGCGGGTGTGGAAGGCGCGCCCGAGCGGCCCCTCGAGCGAGAAGGTGCCGCCCGTGCCCTCGATCACGTCGATGACCAGTTGGGTGTGCTTCCACGTCTGGTACTGCGTCGTGCTGATGTAAAACGGGCAGCCGCCGATGTCGCCCAAGTGCACATCGCCGGCCCCGATGGTGAGTTCGCCCAGCAGGTAACAGTTGGCGGCGCTGTTGTCGCAGCAGCCGCCCGACTGGTGAAACATCAGCCCTGGCCCGTGCAGGGCCTTGAGTTGCTCGATCAGCTCCAGCGCGGCTGGGGTGGCGATCACTTTATCTACCATGGCGGGCTCCTGTAAAAGGCAGATGATGAGAAAGCAGTGCTGCCATGCCACGCCCTCACATCGTATTTCAACCATGGCCGCCTGCCCATGCCGGGCCTATAGACCGCATTCACCTATAGGCCTTGGCATCGGGCAGGGGCTCATCGCATCACATGGCGCCTTCGAAGATGGCCTCGATCTCGGTTTGCGTGGCGCTGCGGGGGTTGGTGAAACCGCATGCGTCCTTCATGGCGTTGGCGGCCAAGGTGGGAATATCTGCCCGCTTGACCCCCAGTTCGCCCAAGCTCTTGGGGATGCCAATGTCGCTCGAGAGTTTGCGTATGGCTGCCAAGCAAGCCTGCGCACCGGCTTGGGCATCCAAACCTTGCACGTTCTCGCCCATGGCTTGGGCCACGTCGCGCAACCGCGCTGCGGATGTTTTGACGTTGAAAGCCTCTACGTGCGGCAGCAACAAGGCGTTGCAGACCCCATGCGGCAAATCGTAAAAACCACCCAGTTGGTGCGACATGGCGTGCACATAACCCAAGGAGGCGTTGTTGAAGGCCATGCCGGCCAAAAACTGCGCATAAGCCATTTGCTCGCGCGCGTGCAGATCGTCACCTTTTGCCACAGCCGTGCGCAAATGCCGCGCAATCAATTCCACCGCTTTCAAGGCACAGGCGTCGGTAATGGGCGTGGCCGCCGTGGACACGTAGGCCTCGACCGCGTGGGTCAGCGCATCCATGCCGGTGGCCGCCGTGAGCGCCTTGGGCTTGGCCAGCATCAGATCGGGGTCATTGACCGACAGGATGGGGGTTACGTTGCGGTCCGCAATCACCATTTTGATGTGGGTTTCTTCGTCGGTGATGACGCAAAACCGGGTCATCTCGCTGGCGGTGCCGGCCGTGGTGTTGATGGCCACCAGCGGCAACTGGGGCTTGACCGAGCGGTCCACGCCCTCGTAGTCGGATATTTCACCGCCATTGGTGGCGCACAAAGCGATGCCTTTGGCGCAATCGTGCGAGGAACCGCCGCCCAACGACACCACACAGTCGCACTGGTTGGCACGCAGCAGCGCCAAACCGGCGCGCACATTGCCCTTGGTTGGGTTGGGTTGTGCGCCATCAAACACCACGGTGGCGATCTGCAGCTCGTTGAGCAGCTTGGCCACTTTGTCTGCGAGCCCGAGCTTGTTGAGCATGGCGTCGGTGACGATCAAGGCCTTGCGATAGCCCAAACCCTTGACGGCCTGCATGGCTTCGCCCAATGAACCACTGCCCATCAAATTGACAGCTGGCATGAAAAATGTGGAAGTCATGTTGAATCTCCTGGAATGAATGAATTGTGAATTGACAGAATTGACCGAAAATCAGAAAAACCCCAGCTTGTTTTCGCTGTAGCTCACCAGCAGGTTTTTGGTCTGCTGGTAGTGGTCGAGCATGACTTTGTGGGTCTCGCGCCCGATGCCGGATTCTTTGTAGCCACCGAATGCGGCGTGCGCCGGGTAGGCGTGGTAGCAGTTGGTCCAGACCCGGCCGGCCTTGATGGCGCGGCCCATGCGGTAGGCCACATTGCCGTTGCGGCTCCAAACCCCGGCACCCAAGCCATAGAGGGTGTCGTTGGCAATGGCCAGCGCCTCGGCTTCGTCTTTGAAGGTGGTCACGGCCAGCACCGGGCCAAAGATTTCTTCTTGGAAGATGCGCATCTTGTTGTGGCCCTTGAACAGCGTGGGCTGCACGTAATAGCCGCCGGCCAGCTCGCCGCTCATCTGCGCCTGCGCACCGCCGATCAGCACCTGCGCACCCTCTTGCCGCCCCAGATCGAGGTAGCTGGTGATCTTGGTCAGTTGCTCTTTGGAGGCTTGGGCGCCCAGCATGGTCTCGGTGTCGAGCGGGTTGCCCTGCTTGATCGCCGCCACGCGCTTGAGGCAGCGCTCGATGAACGCGTCGTAGATCGATTCGTGGATCAGGGCGCGCGAGGGGCAGGTGCAGACCTCGCCTTGGTTGAAGGCAAACAGCACCAGCCCTTCGATCGCTTTGTCGAGGAAAGCGTCGTCGTGCGCCATGACATCGGCAAAGAACACGTTGGGCGATTTGCCGCCCAGCTCGAGCGTGGCCGGGATCAGGTTGTTGGCCGCCGCCTGCGCGATCACGCGCCCGGTGCTGGTGGAGCCGGTGAAGGCGATTTTGGCGATGCGCTTGCTCTGCGCCAGCGGCAAGCCGGCTTCGCGCCCGTAGCCGTTGACGATGTTGAGCACCCCGGGCGGCAGCAGGTCGGCAATCAGCCCGGCCAAGATCAGGATCGAGACCGGGGTCGATTCGGCCGGCTTGAGCACCACGCAGTTGCCCGCGGCCAGCGCCGGCGCCAGTTTCCAAGCCGCCATCAGAATGGGGAAGTTCCACGGGATGATCTGCCCGACCACGCCCAGCGGCTCGTGCAGGTGATAGGCCACGGTCTGGCTGTCGATCTCGCTGATGGCGCCCTCTTGCGCCCGGATGCAACCGGCGAAGTAGCGGAAATGGTCCACCGCCAGCGGGATGTCGGCGTTGAGCGTCTCGCGCATCGGCTTGCCGTTGTCCACGGTTTCGGCGTAGGCCAGCAGCTCGAGGTTGCTCTCGATGCGGTCGGCGATCTTGAGCAAAATGTTGGCGCGTTCGGTTACCGAGGCTTGGCCCCAAGCGCCGGCGGCGGCGTGGGCGGCGTCGAGGGCGCGCTCGATGTCGCGGGCGTTGGAGCGCGCCACCCGGGTATAGACCTTGCCGCTGATGGGCGTGATGACGTCGAAATACTGACCGTCGGCCGGGGCGGTCCATTTGCCGCCGATGAAGTTGTCGTACTGTGGCTGGTAGGCGATTTTGGCGCCTGGGCTGCCTGGGGCTGCGTAAATCATGGTGTCTTCCTCTGTACGGGGGTTGCAAACAATTGCCGATGTGGCGACGACCTATAACCACGTTTCGTGCCAACCCGGATTTATTTTCTAAGCCATTGATTTGATTGCGCGCACCACCGCAACAGCGATCTGCAGCAGCGGCCCTGCACGCAGGGCGCCGGTTGCAAAACGCGACACCTGTCACAAAACCGGACAGGTGTCGGCGCAGCCGCGCAATAAACCTTGCGCCAGGCCCGTCTAGTGCCTATACTGGCGGCCAGACCTTCAAAAGCAGCGCCCAGGAGACAACATGCGCGCACCCCTGCAGGCATTGGCTCTGCGCACTTGCCGGCAACATTTGCTGGAACACGGTGTCTGCCCGCCCGGCGCCTTGGGCGAGCGGTTGGCGCGCTCGTGGCAGCGCAGCTTGGCTGCGGGCCTGCTGCCCGTGGCGCGGGCCTTGCCCGACCCCTTGGGCCAGACGCAGTTGCGCGACTTGCGCGCCAGCCAGCACGAGTTGCTGGCGCATGCGCTGCCGGCGATGGAGTATTTGTTCGAGCAAGTGCGGCTGGCGCAAGGCATGGTGATTCTGGCCGATGCGGGTGGCACCTTGCTGCACACCTTGGGCGAGGGGCGGTTTTTGAGCAAGGCCGAGCGTGTGGCGGTGTCGGCCGGGGCCACGTGGCACGAAGCGCAGCGCGGCACCAACGCCATCGGCACCGCCTTGGCCGAGGGCGAGGCGGTCGAAATCCAAGGGGCCGAGCACTACCTGGAGCACAACGCTTTCTTGAGTTGCGCCGCCGCCCCGATCGCCTCTGGCACCGGGCGCCTGCTCGGGGTGCTCGACATCTCGGCCGAACACGGGCGCTGGAACCCCTACAGCTTGGGGCTGGTGAACACCGCCGCGCGCAACGTCGAAAACCGCCTGCTCTGCACCCTGCACCCGGGCCAGACGCGGCTGCACCTGCACCCGCGCGCCGAGGGCATCGGCTCGCTGGGCGAAGGCATTGTGGTCGTCGCCGACGACGGCTGCCTGATCGCTGCCAACCGCAGCGCCTGCGCGTGGCTGCGGCTCGACGCCCGGCAACTGGGTACGCCGCCGACCCGGCTCGAGCATTGGCTGCCACTCGATCTGGCGCAGCTGCACGCCCTGCATCAGCGCCAGCCACAGCAGCCCTTGGCGCTGCGGCTGCACGATGGACGCACCCTGTATGGCCAACTGCACCCCGGTGCGGCGGCGCTGGGCTTGCGGTCGCCCACACGGCCGCCTGCATTGAGTCCGGCAGTGCCGAATGCCCCGAATGCCACAATGGTGGGCTTACCCGGTGGAACGGCCCACGCACCCACCGACGCCCTAGCCCGCCTCGACAGCGGCGACAGCGGCTGGCGCAGCGCCTGCGCCAAGGTGCGCCGCATCCTCGACAAACCGATCCCGCTGCTGATTCAGGGCGAATCCGGCGTCGGCAAAGAGTGGCTGGCACGCGCCGCCCACGCCAGCGGGCCCCGGCACGAGCGGCCGTTCGTGGCCATCAACTGCGCCGCCTTGCCCGAGGGGCTGATCGAGGCCGAGCTGTTTGGCCATGCCCCCGGCGCCTTCACCGGTGCCCGGCGCGAAGGCCGCACCGGTCTGCTGCGCCAAGCTCACGGCGGCACCCTGCTGCTGGACGAAATCGGCGACATGCCGCTCGCCACCCAAACCCGGCTGCTGCGCGTGCTGCAAGAGCGCGAAGTCACGCCGCTGGGCTCGCACAAGGCCGAGCCGCTGGATTTTTTTCTGATCAGCGCCAGCCATCGGCCGCTGCGGCTCGAGGTCGAGGCCGGCCGCTTTCGCGCCGATCTGTACTGGCGCATCAACGGCCTCATGGTCGAACTGCCGCCGCTGCGCCAGCGCAGCGATTTCGAGGCCCTGAGCGCCACCCTGCTGCAAGGCATCGAGCCCGGCCGCACCTTGGCGCTGAGCGCAGCGTTGCTGCAGGCTTTCAAGCAGTACCCATGGCCCGGCAACCTGCGCCAATACGCCAACGTGCTGCGCACCGCCTGCGCCATGCTGGAGCCGCACGAGCACACGCTCGATTGGCAGCACCTGCCCGACGACCTGCGTGCCGAGCTGCAGGCCAGCCCTGCCCCTGCGCCAGCCCCTACCTCTGAGCACGCAGCCAACGCCAAGGCCACCGCGGCCGCCACCCTTGTTGGCCCGCTGCCCCACAGCCTGATCCAGCTCGAGCAGGCTGCCGTGCAGCAAGCGCTGCACAACAGCGGCGGCAACGTGGCCCAAGCCGCGCGCACGCTGGGCATCAGCCGCCAGACCCTGTACCGCAAGCTGCAAGGCTTGCGCGGCTGAGCAGCGCACAAGCCGCAACCTTCAAGGCACTCAAGCCCTCAGGGTGCGGGCGCGGGCCCCACAGGTGGGCCCGCTGGCGGTTTTCAGACCGCCACTTCCTTGGCCGCCTCAGCGTACTCCGCGATCTGGTCGAAGTTGAGGTATTTGTAGATCGCGGCGCCGTCTTGGTTGACCACGCCCATGGCCGCGTGGTATTCGGCCACGGTGGGGATGCGGCCCAGCTTGGAGGCGATGGCGGCCAGCTCGGCCGAGGCCAGAAACACATTGGCGTTCTTGCCCAGCCGGTTGGGGAAGTTGCGCGTGCTGGTCGAGATCACCGTGGCGCCCTCGCGCACCTGCGCCTGGTTGCCCATGCACAGGCTGCAGCCGGGCATTTCGGTGCGCGCACCGGCGGCGCCGAAGTTGGCGTAGTGGCCCTCTTTCATCAGCTCGCTGGCGTCCATCTTGGTGGGCGGGGCCACCCAGAGCTTGACCGGGATGTCGCGCTGGCCGCCGAGCAGCTTGGCCGCGGCGCGGAAGTGCCCAATGTTGGTCATGCACGAACCGATGAAGGCCTCGTCGATCGGCGTGCCGGCCACGTCCGACAGCACTTTGGCGTCGTCCGGGTCATTGGGGCAGCACAGGATCGGCTCGGTGATTTCGGCCAGATCGATCTCGATCACGGCGGCGTATTCGGCGTCGGCGTCGGCGCGCAGCAGCTTGGGCTGCTCGAGCCACTGCTGCACGCGCTCGATGCGCCGCGCCAGCGTCTTGGCGTCTTGGTAGCCGTCGGCGATCATGTTCTTCATCAGCACGATGTTGCTGTTGAGGTATTCGATCACCGGCTCGGGGTTGAGCTGGATCGTGCAGCCGGCGGCCGAGCGCTCGGCGCTGGCGTCGGACAACTCAAACGCCTGCTCGACCTTGAGCTCGGGCAAGCCTTCGATTTCGAGGATGCGGCCCGAGAAGATGTTTTTCTTGCCCGATTTGGCCACCGTCAGCAGTCCGGCCTTGATGGCGTAGAGCGGGATGGCGTGCACCAAGTCGCGCAGCGTCACGCCGGGTTGCATCTGGCCCTTGAAGCGCACCAGCACCGATTCGGGCATGTCCAGCGGCATGACGCCGGTGGCGGCGCCAAAGGCCACCAGACCGGAGCCGGCCGGGAAGCTGATGCCGATCGGGAAGCGGGTGTGCGAGTCGCCCCCAGTGCCCACGGTGTCGGGCAGCAGCAGGCGGTTGAGCCAGCTGTGGATCACGCCGTCGCCGGGGCGCAGCGCCACGCCGCCGCGGCTGCTGATGAAGGGCGGCAGCTCGCGGTGCATTTTGGCGTCCACCGGTTTCGGGTAGGCGGCCGTGTGGCAAAACGACTGCATTACCAGATCGGCCGAAAACCCCAAGCAGGCGAGGTCTTTGAGTTCGTCGCGCGTCATCGGGCCGGTGGTGTCTTGGCTGCCGACGGTGGTCATGCGCGGTTCGCAGTAGGTGCCGGGGCGCACGCCTTGGCCTTCGGGCAGGCCCACGGCGCGACCGACCATTTTTTGCGCCAGCGTAAAGCCCTTGCCGCTGTTCACCGGCGCCTTGGGCAGGCGGAAGGCGGTGGCGGCCGGCAGACCCAGAAAATCGCGTGCCTTGGCGGTGAGCGAGCGCCCGATGATCAGGTTGATGCGGCCGCCGGCGCGCACTTCGTCGAACAGCACCTCGCTCTTGAGCTGGAACTCGGCCACGGTGGCGCCGTTTTTCACGATCTGGCCGGCGTAGGGCAGGATGTCGATCACGTCGCCCATCTCGAGCTGGCTGACATCGACCTCGATCGGCAGCGAACCCGAGTCTTCTTGGGTGTTGAAAAAGATCGGGGCAATTTTGCCGCCCAGCGTCACACCGCCAAAGCGCTTGTTGGGCACGAAGGGGATGTCTTGGCCGGTGGCCCAGACCACCGAGTTGGTGGCCGATTTGCGGCTCGAGCCGGTGCCCACCACGTCGCCCACGTAGGCCACGAGGTGGCCTTTTTTCTTGAGGTCTTCGATGAACTGCATCGGGCCGCGCTTGCCGTCTTCTTCGGGCCTGAAGGCCGCGTCGGGGCGGGTGTTTTTGAGCATCGCCAAGTAGTGCAGCGGGATGTCGGGGCGGCTCCAGGCGTCGGGCGCGGGCGAGAGGTCGTCGGTGTTGGTTTCGCCGGGCACCTTGAACACGGTGACGGTGATTTTTTGTGGCACTTCGGGGCGGCTGGTGAACCACTCGGCAGCGGCCCAGCTCTGCATCACGGCTTGGGCGTGGGCGTTGCCGGCCTTGGCCTTGGTGGCCACGTCGTTGAAGAAATCAAACATCAGCAGCGTCTTCTTGAGCCCTGCGGCGGCCACGGGCGCCACCTCGGGGTCGTCGAGGAGCTCGATCAGCGGGTGCACGTTGTAGCCGCCCACCATGGTGCCCAGCAGCTCGGTGGCCTTGGCCTTGCCGATCAGGCCGACTGCGAGCTCGCCATGCGCCACAGCGGCTAGGAAGCTGGCCTTGACCTTGGCGGCGTCGTCCACACCCGGCGGCACGCGGTGCGTGAGCAGGTCGAGCAGAAAATCGGCTTCGCCAGCCGGCGGGTTTTTGATCAGCTCGATCAGCTCCGACACCTGTTTGGCGTCCAGTGGCAGCGGCGGGATGCCGAGCGCGGCGCGTTCGGCGGCGTGTTGACGGTAGGCTTGCAACATGGCGGGGGCTCCAGTAAAAAAAGGATCAATTACAAAGGGTTCATTGGCCGGCTGGCCGCTGCGCGATGCCGAGCAGGTCGGGGCCGGGGTTGCGCAGCATGGCGGCGGCCACCGCCTGCTGCAGCGCGTTGCTGCAGTCGTCGAGCAGGCGCCGGTTCGGGCGCTGGCCGAGCAGCATGGATTTGTTGGCGAGCTGGATCCAGACCGCACCTTGGGCGCGGTCTTCGAGCCGGATGGCACCGGTGCTGGTCTCGACCGGGCGCAGCAGGTAGCGCTGGCCCCCACTTTGCAGCACGAAGTGGCCAGCAGCTTGCGGGGCCGCCTCGATGCGCACGCTGCGGCCGTGCGAGCAGGTCTTGCTGCCCACGTGCACCAGCGCCGCCGTGGCCAGCTCGCGCTCGCTCAACGGGGTGTCGGCCGGGGTGCCGGCCTGCACCGTGGGCACGCTGCGGCTGCCTTGGGCCTGTGCGGGGAGGCTTGCGGCCAACGCGGAGGCCACCAAGCCCAAACTTAGCCCCAGCCCCAGCAGCGCACTCGACCACGACACCAGCCGGTTGCGCGCGCGGCTGGGCAGCGCACGCGACGGGTTTGGAACAGCGTTCTTGTGCATGATGGGCTCCTGCTGAACAAATGGGCAGTGGGTACCAGGGCGCAGCTCAGGGGTGTGCCCGCGACTCAAGCTCAGGCGCTGCGAAAAACGGCTGCAACTCCGCATCGAGCGCAGCGCCGGCTTGCTGCGCGCGCTCCAGTATCTGCCAATAGTAGCGGTAACTGGCGCGGTCGTGCAATTGACCCCGGTGCGAGATGGGTGCCCAATCGGCCGCCTGCGCGGCCAAGATAATCGCCGTGGCGCGCTCGACCTCGTCGGTGGGCGGGGCAAAGGCTTGCAAAATGGGCTCGATCTGCTGCGGGTGGATGCTCCACATGCGGCTGTAGCCAAACTCGTGCGCCGCCGTGTGCGCGGCGTGGCGCAGCGCGGGCAGGTCGTTGATCTCGGTCACCACGCAGTGCGACGGCACCTTGCCGTGGGCGTGGCAGGCGCTGGCGATTTCGAGCTTGGCGCGGCGCACCAGCGGGTGGCTGAACTGGCCCGGCAGCCCCATCGCGCTCGCCGGAATCGCGCCGCCATGCGCCGAGACAAAATCCATCAGGCCAAAGCTGATCGATTCGACCCGCGGCTGCGCCGCAATCTCAAACGCGCGTTGCAGCGCCAGCGGCGATTCGATCAGCACGTGCAGCGGCAAGGCCGTACCGCCAGCGGCGTCCAGCGCCTGCAGAGCGCGCTGCACATCGGCCACGCCTTCGACCTTGGGCAGCATCAGGTAGGCCAGCCGCTCGTGCGCCCGCCCGACGATGCACTCGATGTCGGCCCCGAAGGCCGCGTGCCCCACCGGGTGCACCCGCACCCCCACGCGCGGCGGCACCGGCGCCGCCAGATCGAGGCCTTGCAGCAGCTCGACCACCAAGGCCGCGTGCTCGGCCTCGCCGCCTACCGGGGCGCCGTCTTCGCAGTCGAGCGTGACGTCGAACACGCAGCGGCCGTGGCGCTGGCTGTACTCGGCTTGCAGCGCCAAGCTCTTGCGCATGCGCGCCGGCACGCCGCTGTAATGGTCACACACCGGCAGCAGGCGCTGGCCGGCTTGCGGGCCCATCAACAGGTCGCGTGGGTGCATGGAGCGCTGCCGCACGTGTTACAGCAGGTGGTTTACAGCAGATGCCGCACGCCGTCTTGCTCGCCCTGCAGCTCGGCCAGGGTCTTGTTGATGCACTCTTGGCTGAAGGCGTCGATGGGCAGCCCTGGCACGATCTGGTAGTCTCCGCCCGAGCAGGTCACGGGGTAGCCGAACACCACTTCTTTGGGGATGCCGTATTCGCCATTGGAGGGCACGCCCATGGTCACCCAGGCGCCGTGGGTGCCCAGCGCCCAGTCGCGCATGTGGTCGATGGCCGCGTTGGCCGCCGAGGCCGCCGACGACAGGCCGCGCGCCTCGATGATCGCCGCGCCACGCTTGCCCACGGTGGGCAAGAACACGTCTTTGTTCCAGACTTGGTCGTTGATCAGGTCTTTGACCGAAGCGCCGTCGATGGTGGCAAAGCGGTAGTCGGCGTACATGGTCGGGCTGTGGTTGCCCCACACCGCCAGGTTTTTGATCGAGGCCACCGGCTTGCCGGTTTTGGCGGCCAGTTGGCTCAGAGCGCGGTTGTGGTCCAGGCGCAGCATGGCGGTGAAGTTGCGCGCTGGCAGGTCGGGGGCCGACTTCATGGCGATGTAGGCGTTGGTGTTGGCTGGGTTGCCCACCACCAGCACTTTCACGTTGCGCGAAGCGGCATCGTTGAGCGCCCGGCCTTGGGCGGTGAAGATCTGGGCGTTGGCCGCTAGCAAGTCGGCGCGTTCCATGCCCGGGCCGCGTGGGCGCGCGCCCACCAGCAGCGCGTAGTCGGTGTCTTTGAAGGCCGATTTGGCCTCGCTGTGGGCTTGCATGCCAGCCAGCAGCGGGAAGGCGCAGTCGTCGAGCTCCATCATCACACCCTTGAGCGCTTTTTGGGCTTTTTCGTCGGGGATTTCGAGCAGCTGCAGGATTACGGGCTGGTCTTTGCCCAGCATTTCACCGGAAGCGATGCGAAACAGCAGGGCATAACCAATCTGGCCAGCGGCACCGGTGACGGCCACGCGTACGGGCTTCTTGCTCATGAATACACTCCAAAATAATGCACAGGTTGAAAAAAAGCGCTCGACTTTTGTGAGTGTACCCCGACTTGCCCTGCGCGTCAATTTGTCTTATGTCTTATATAAGATAAACTCGGGGCAGACACACCATGAACACCGACCTCAGCCCCCTCGCCACCCCGAGCCCCGCCCCCGAGCCGGCCGGGCCACAGGTTGCGCCCGCCTTCAGCCCTTTGTACCAGCAAATCAAGGCGTTGCTGCTGCGCAGCCTGCAAAGCGGCGAGTGGAAGCCGGGCGAACCGATCCCGAGCGAGGTCGATCTGGCCACCCGTTTTCGCGTCAGCCAAGGCACGGTGCGCAAAGCCATCGACGAGTTGGCCGCCGAAAACCTGCTGCTGCGGCGCCAAGGCAAGGGCACCTTCGTGGCCACCCACGCCGAGCAGCGCACCCAGTTTCGTTTTTTGCGCCTGCACTCCGACCTTGGCCATCTGGACCCCAGCGGCCCGGCGCAGCGGCGCATCCTGTCGTGCCAGCGGCTGCGCGCACCGGCCGACGTCGGGCTGGCCTTGGGCTTGCGCGCCGGCGACACCGTGGTGCAGGTGCAGCGCGTGCTGTCGTTTCAAGACGTGCCCACCATTTTGGAGCAGCTCTGGCTGCCCGGCGACCCCTTCAAGGGCCTCACGCTCAAGGTGCTGACCGAGCACCAAGGCCCCATGTACGCCCTGTTCGAGAGCGAATTCGGCGTGCGCATGGTGCGCGCCGACGAGCGCATCAAGGCCGTGGCGGCCGATGCCGAGGCCGCGGCCGGCTTGGCGCTGGCGCCGGGCACGCCGCTGCTCAGCGTCGAGCGCTTGGCCTACACCTACCACGACCAGCCCATGGAGCTGCGCCGCGGCCTGTACCGCACCGAACACCACCACTACCGCAACCAACTTAGCTAGTCCCAAAGATAACCATAGACCCGCAGCGCAGATGTTGCGTTGCAATAGAATCCGAAAGAGATGCGTCAGGGTTTTCGTGCACATTCAGGCCCAGCCGCTGCATCGAACACCCCCCCGCTGCACCCGCCCCACCTGCCCCACCCCCCACCACAGGTTCTTCATACCATGGCTGAATCGCGCACCACACCGCGGCCCGAGTTTCGCAACATCAACGCCCTGACCGATCTGCCCAGCTACCGCCTGCCCGCTGCGGGCTGGGTCTCGATCCTGCACCGCATCAGCGGCTTGCTGATGTTTCTGCTGCTGCCCTTCATCGTCTGGATGTTCGACACCTCGCTCTCGTCCGAGCTCTCCTTTGGCGTCTTTGCCTCGGCCTTCACCGCCGGCATCGGCTTTGTGCCGGCGTGGTTCGTCAAGCTGGTGGTGCTGGGGCTGATCTGGGCCTTCTTGCACCACCTGTTTGCCGGCCTGCGCCACATCTACATGGACGCCACCCACAGCGTGGACAAAGCCTTTGGCAAGTCCTCGGCCGTGGCCACGCTGGTGCTCAGCTTGGCCCTCACGGCCGCGCTCGGCGCCAAGCTGTTTGGCCTGTACTGATCCCTCACAAAAGCCACCCCTTAGGAGCCCATAAAAATGCCTGTCAACTACGGTTCCCGGCGCAACGTCAGCGGCGCCCATTACGGCTTGCGCGACTGGCTGATGCAGCGCGTCACAGCCGCCCTCATGGCTTTGTTCACCCTGCTGCTGCTGGCGCAGGTGCTGCTGGTCAGCGGCCCGATCGGCTACGAAGTCTGGGCCGGCATCTTTGCTCAAACGTGGATGAAGCTCCTGACCTACGCCCTGATCGTCGCCCTCATCTGGCACGCTTGGGTGGGCGTGCGCGACATCTGGATGGATTACGTCAAACCGGCTGGCTTGCGTCTGGCCCTGCATGTGTTCACGCTCGTCTGGCTGGTAGGCTGCGCCGGCTGGGCCTTCCAAGTGCTCTGGAGACTTTGATTCATGACTGCCCTCACATCCTCTTTGCCCAAGCGCCGCTTTGACGTCATCATCATCGGCGCCGGCGGCTCGGGCATGCGCGCCTCGCTGCAACTGGCGCGCGCCGGCTTCAATGTGGCGGTGCTGAGCAAGGTGTTCCCCACGCGCTCGCACACCGTGGCGGCACAAGGCGGCATCGGCGCCTCGCTGGGCAACATGAGCGAAGACAACTGGCACTACCACTTCTACGACACCGTCAAGGGTTCGGACTGGCTCGGCGACCAAGACGCGATCGAGTTCATGTGCCGCGAAGCGCCCAAAGTGGTCTATGAGCTCGAGCACTTCGGCATGCCCTTCGACCGCAACCCCGACGGCACCATCTACCAGCGCCCCTTTGGCGGCCACACCGCCAACTACGGCGAAAAACCGGTGCAGCGCGCCTGCGCCGCCGCCGACCGCACCGGCCACGCCATGCTGCACACCCTGTACCAGCAAAACGTGGCCGCGCGCACCACCTTCTTCGTCGAGTGGATGGCGCTCGACTTGGTGCGCAACGCCGACGGCGACGTGCTGGGCGTGACCGCGCTCGAGATGGAAACCGGCGACACCTACCTGCTGCAAGCCAAGACCACGCTGCTGGCCACCGGCGGCGCCGGCCGCATTTTTGCCGCCTCCACCAACGCCTTCATCAACACCGGCGACGGGTTGGGCATGGCGGCGCGCGCCGGCATCCCGCTGCAAGACATGGAGTTCTGGCAGTTCCACCCCACCGGCGTGGCCGGCGCCGGCGTGCTGCTCACCGAAGGCTGCCGTGGCGAAGGCGCGATTTTGCGCAACGCCCAAGGCGAGCGCTTCATGGAGCGCTACGCGCCCACGCTCAAAGACTTGGCCCCGCGCGACTTCGTCAGCCGTTGCATGGACCAAGAAATCAAAGAAGGCCGGGGCTGCGGCCCGAACAAAGACTACATCAACCTCGACATGACGCACTTGGGTGGCGACACCATCCTCAAGCGCCTGCCCTCGGTGTTCGAGATCGGCCACAACTTTGCCAACGTGGACATCACCAAAGAGCCCATTCCCGTGGTGCCCACGATCCACTACCAGATGGGCGGCATCCCGACCAACATCCACGGCCAAGTGGTGGTGCCCGACGCCGCCGCCGGCGGCCAAAAAGTGGTGCAAGGGCTGTACGCCGTGGGCGAATGCGCCTGCGTCTCGGTGCACGGCGCCAACCGGTTGGGCACCAACTCGCTGCTCGATCTGCTGGTGTTTGGCCGCGCCGCCGGCAACCACATCGTTGACACGCTCGCGCGCAAAGCCGAATTCCCGGATCTGCCGCGCGACGCCGCCGACCGGTCGCTGGCCCGCTTGGCCCGGCTCGACGCCTGCACCGAGGGCGAATACGCCCAAGTGGTGGCCGACGACCTGCGCGCCACCATGCAACAGCACGCCGGGGTGTTCCGCACCCAAGCCAGCATGAACGAGGGCGTGGGCAAAGTCGCCGCCTTGCGCCAGCGCGTGCAAGCCATCGGCCTCAAAGACCAGTCCAAGGTCTTCAACACCGCGCGCATCGAAGCGCTGGAAGTCGAAAACCTGATCGAAGCCGCGCAAGCCACCATGACTTCGGCCGCCGCGCGCACCGAGTGCCGTGGCGCCCACACCGTGAACGACTACGAGCGCGCCGCCGACGACGCCGAGCACCCGCTGGGCCGCAACGACCGCGACTGGATGAAGCACACCCTGTGGCACAGCGCCGACAACGCGCTCAGCTACAAGCCGGTCAACCTCAAGCCACTCACGGTGGCTTCGGTTCCGCCCAAAGTCCGCACCTTCTAAAGCCGACGACGCACGCCCCCGGAGCACCAGAACATGGCCCTACGCACCTTCAAAATCTACCGCTACGACCCCGAGCGCGACGCCAAGCCCTACATGCAGACCCTGCAAGTGGAGCTCAGCGGGCACGAGCGCATGCTGCTCGACGCGCTCATGAAGCTCAAGCAGGTTGACCCCACGCTCTCGTTTCGGCGCTCGTGCCGCGAAGGCGTGTGCGGCTCCGACGCCATGAACATCAATGGCAAAAACGGCCTCGCCTGCCTGAGCAACATGAACACGCTCAAAGGCGAGATCGTGCTCAAGCCCCTGCCGGGCCTGCCGGTGGTGCGCGACTTGATCGTCGATATGACGCAGTTTTTCCAGCAGTACCACAGCATCAAGCCCTATTTGGTCAACACCAGCCAGCCGCCCGAGACCGAGCGCCTGCAATCGCCCGAAGAGCGCGACGAGCTCAACGGCCTGTACGAGTGCATCCTCTGCGCCTCGTGCTCCACCAGCTGCCCGAGCTTCTGGTGGAACCCCGATAAATTCGTCGGCCCCGCCGGTCTGCTGCAGGCCTACCGCTTCCTGGCCGACAGCCGCGACCAGGCCACGGCCGAGCGGCTCGACAACCTCGAAGACCCGTACCGCTTGTTCCGCTGCCACACCATCATGAACTGCGTCGATGTCTGCCCCAAGAGCCTGAACCCGACCAAGGCCATCGGCAAAATCAAGGAGATGATGGTGCGCCGCGCCATCTGAGCTTTAGACCAACCGACCATGTCCGCCCCCGACCACGCCCCCATCGACGAGCGCGCGCTTAGCAAGCTGCGCTGGCGCTGTCGGCGTGGTTTGCTCGAAAACGACCTGCTGCTGGAGCGGTTTTTTGCCCGCATGGGCGACCGCATCAGCGTGAGCCAAGAGCGCGCCCTGTTGGCGCTCATGGACTTGTCCGACCCCGATCTGCTCGACCTGCTGCTGGCGCGCAAGCCCCCCGGCCCCGAGCAAAGCAGCGCCGAAATCCTCGAGATGCTGCAACAGTTGCGCCCCACGGCGCAGCAGGTCTAGCCCGCTGCCCGTCCTAGGTTTTAGCCCCCTTCTTTACTCCCCCACTTCTCACAAGGATGCCGCATGAAACTCGCTGACCACAAAGCCACCCTGTCCTTCAGCAACGGCGCGCCGAGCATGGAGCTGCCTGTCTATGCGGGCACCATCGGCCCCAACGTGATCGACATCCGCAAGCTCTATGGCCAGACCGGGATGTTCACCTACGACCCCGGCTTCCTCTCGACCGCCTCGTGCCAGTCGGCCATCACCTACATCGACGGCGACAAGGGCGAGCTGCTCTACCGCGGCTACCCGATCGAGCAGATCGCCACCCAGTGCGACTACCTCGACACCTGCTACCTGCTGCTCAACGGCGAACTGCCCAACGAGCCCGAGCGCAACGGCTTTCACAAGCTCATCCTGAACCACACCATGGTCAATGAGCAGATGCAGTTCTTTTTGCGCGGCTTCAGGCGCGACGCGCACCCCATGGCGGTGCTCACCGGCCTCGTCGGCGCCCTGTCGGCCTTCTACCACGACAGCACCGACATCAACAACCCCGAGCACCGGCGCATCGCCGCCATCCGCCTGATCGCCAAAATGCCCACCCTGGTGGCCATGGCCTACAAATACGGCGTCGGCCAGCCTTATATGTACCCGCGCAACGATCTGTCCTATGCCGGCAACTTCCTGCGCATGATGTTTGGCACCCCGTGCGAAGACTACGTGGTCAGTCCGGTGCTCGAGCGCGCGCTGGACCGCATCTTCATCCTGCACGCCGACCACGAGCAAAACGCCTCCACCTCCACCGTGCGCCTGTGCGGCAGCTCGGGCACCAACCCCTTTGCCGCCATCGCCGCCGGCGTGGCCTGCCTGTGGGGCCCGGCCCACGGCGGTGCCAACGAGGCCGCGCTCAACATGCTCGAGGACATCCAGCGCAACGGCGGTCTCGAGAAGATCGGCGAGTTCATCCGGCAGGTCAAGGACAAGAACAGCGGCATCAAGCTGATGGGATTTGGCCACCGCGTCTACAAAAACTACGACCCGCGCGCCAAAATGATGCAGGAAACCTGCAACGAGGTGCTGAGCGAGCTCGGGCTCGAAAACGACCCGCTGTTCAAACTGGCCAAGGCGCTGGAAAAAATCGCCCTTGAAGACGACTACTTCGTGCAGCGCAAGCTCTACCCCAACGTCGATTTCTACTCCGGCATCGTGCAGCGCGCCATCGGCATCCCGGTCAAGCTCTTTACCGGCATCTTTGCGCTCGCGCGCACCGTGGGCTGGATCGCCCAGCTCAACGAGATGATCGGCGACCCGGAATACAAAATCGGCCGCCCGCGTCAGCTCTTCACCGGCTCGACCCGGCGCGACGTGCCCACGCTCGGGCAGCGCTGAACGTGGCCAGACGGAAGGAGGGTGCGCAGCGAAAAGCGTGCGGGTGCAGTGCTTGATTGCATGCCCTGACGCCATCTCTGCTATCCCCTTCCCTCTGCTACCCCCTCCCCGCTCCGATCCAGTCAGCGAATTGCGCAACGGTCAGGATGGGAATGTGAAATTGCTCCCGAACGGCCTGAATGTCGGCGTCGCCACTGACCAGCGCATCGGCTTGGCCGACGGCAGCCAGCACCAAAAAGACGCTGTCGTCTGCGTCGCGGATGTCGGGTAGGCCGTCCGGCATGGTGTCGATCTTGACGGTCTCGACGTAGGGCAAGAACTCGGCCAGCAGCGTTTCTTGCTCGTCGCGGGTCAGCTTGAACTTGGGGTAGGCGAGCACCCGCAGCAACTCGCTGACCGTGTCGTGACTGGCCAAAGCGACAAAGCGTTTGGCCTGCCAGGCTTGCCGCAACCAAGCGCAGTTGCCGCGCGCAAAGATCAGGGCCGAGACCAGGCAGTTGGTGTCGAGGACTACGCGCGGCACGCTCATGCGCGCTTTCTCGCCCAAGCGATCGCGTCAGCCACATCGTCCGGCGCGATGCCAAGTTCCTGCAGCTTGGCCCGTACCGCGTCCGCTTGCTGCATGCGCACCGGTGTCAGCACGATCTTGCCGTTCTGAACCGTGACGTCGTAGTAGTCCGCCTCACCCGCCGTCTGGACGATGGCCTTGGGCAGGGTGACCTGGTTCTTGCTCGTGCGCTTGGCCAGCATGACAGCCCCTCTGAAAGTAATGAAGTAAGGAATAACATTCTAGCAGCCCGTCGGACTTACCGGGTTCAAATTCTCTCCAGAACGCAGTATCCTTGCTTTATCGTAGTTTTTAGACTACAATCGCTGGCATGATCGAGCTCAAGCAGACCGAAACCTTCTGCAAATGGTTTGCCAAGCTCCGGGATGAGCGGGCGACAACGGCCATTTCCTTGCGCTTGGCGCGGCTGGCCTACGGACACACACTGGCGACGCCGAGCCGGTAGGTAACGGTGTCAGCGAGCTTCGCATCCACTACGGCCCCGGCTACCGGGTGTATTTCCAACGGCGCGGTGACACGATCTACTTGCTGCTCTGCGGGGGTGACAAGAAATCGCAGGCCCGCGACATCAAGACTGCGCTGCGCCTAGCTGATGAATGGAGCGAGTGACCATGAGCAAAAAACTGACCACCTTCGACCCCGCCGAGCATCTGAAATCCGACCAGGCCATCGCCGACTTCATGGCCGGTGCGCTCGAGACCAACGACCCCGGTTTCATCGCCCACGCGCTGGGCATCGTGGCCCGCGCCAAGGGTATGGCGCAGATCGCCAGCCAGACCGGGCTGTCGCGCGAACAGCTCTACCGCTCGTTTAGCGCCGAAGGCAACCCGACGCTGCGCACGACGCTGGCCGTGATGAAGGCGCTCGGCATTGAGCTGTCGGCAAAACCTGCCGCCCCTGCCGCCGTTCGTTGACGCGCAGACCCCGCAGCACAGCCCCTACCCCTCAAGGCAGGGCCCGAAACCCCAGTTGCTGGCGTGCTGGCGCGCTCTGGCGCTGCGGCGTGTGGGTGAAAAAATCGCCCGCTGCGCTGATGCCATCACGCAGCGGCAAAATGGCCATAAACTTGCCCGCCAGCTCGGGTTGGGGGCGGCCGGCGCGGGTCTGCCACATCTGCTCAAACTGCTCGCGGCTGAAGCTGCGGTTGCCCAGCGAGGGGTCGGCCAGCCAGACCGTGTGTTCATCGATGCCGCGGATGACCGAAAAATGCTCGCTGCGCCGGTGGTGCAGATAGACCACCACCGGCATGCGCAAACGGCTCAACTGCGCCCATTCGGCTGCCAGACCCTGGCCCCGAAACCCAAACTGCGGCAGCACCCGCGCCATATCGGCAAAGCTGGCCATGCCGTCGCCTTGGTCGAGCGCCTGGAGGATTTGGGCCTCGGTCAAGTTCTGGCCGTAGAACGCATTGAGCAGCGTTGCCAGCGAGGCCGCGCCGCAGGAATAATCGAGGTCTTGCTTGACGATGCGCGCGTCGCGCAGCGACTTCCAACTGCGCACCGGCACGAACCCGGCGGCACTGTGGGTGTGCAGCAGCACCCCTTCGGGGCTGGGCTGTCAGGGCGGGGGGCTGGCGGGCGGCTGCGCCCAAGCAGCAGCCCACAGCAGTGCCGCGCCCAAGGCCAAAATGGCCTTTAGGGCTACAACGAAACGCTTAAAAACACCCGGTCTCGCCACCTGAGGTGCTCGGCCATTGGTGCAGGCAAGAGGGGCGCTAAGGCCCGTACCCAGCAAACACCGCTTCAGTTTCGTCATGGCAATCTCCCTGTGCGCTTCAATGGCCCTGATCCTGCCTCAAGCAGCGCCCGCAGCCCTCGTGGGGGTGTGCTGCGCTTACTGCGCCATGGCGCCCGGCGCAAACAGCAGGAAAATCGCGGCCCCGATCAGTCCGGTGGCCAACATCGCCGGCAGCAGCGACAGCGCGATGCCGCCGATGCAGTAGCCCAGGCAGGCTTTGGGGATGGCCCCCGAGAGCGCGTTGGCACCGACCCAGACCGCGTACAGCCACAGCGGCAGCGTGAGCAGATACGGCACACCGACGGCCACCAAGACCGCACCGAGCACGTTGGACACCAGCCAGGACGCCGCCATGAGGTTGAACAAGTCGCCCTGCCCGTCCCAGCGCGCACCCCGGCGCAGCCACCAGCGCAGCACCGCGTGGATGATCAGGAATGCGACCCAAACCGACAGCAGCATGGACACCAGCGCCAGCGCCAAGGGCATCCCGGGCATCCCGGGCATCCCGGGCATCTCGGGCGTGCCGGCGCGCAAGGCCGGATCGAGCCCAACCAGCAGGCCGATCAGGCTGATGCCCGCCAGCGCCTGCCAGCGCGGGAAGGCAAAACGCTCAAAGGGCAGAGCGCGCAGGAGGAAGAGGGAGAGGGCGGTCTTGACAACTCCCGCACTGCATCCGCGCACATTGCCCCCTTCGGCGAGCAGAGTTCCATCCGGCGAAATGATGAGGTCGTAGGTTCCCGATAGGCCTTTGCCATTATCGATCATGCCGATGACTCTCAGATTACCTGAATGAGCGTCATCACGAACAACCTCGACCTCTGTTTGATAAAAGTTTTGACCATTCGGATCGCCTTGTGAATCGGTCTCAGGTTGCTGATTACCGACTCGCTGGCTGAGTTCGGCGTATGGCATCAAGCGATACTTTGCCAATTTACCTCTGAGGATAAGCAACAGTTCGTCTTTATTCATTTCCATTTCCCTGTAGCCCCGGAGTTCAACATCATATCGACCCCGGGTTCAGCCATCTTTACGGCCTGAAGAACGGTGTATTCGGAAGCGGGATTCGGAAAGCGCCGCCAGAGCCGGAGACGCCAGGGCGCCATGCATTGAATTGAATATGAGGGAGCCTCCCTAAACTGCCGAAGGAATGGTGCGCTGAATGATGTGCAATTCTAACTGCGGCAAAACGTCCTGCATGAAGAACGATCGGCGCGAACCATAGGAACGCCCCCTTGGTCTCCTCCATCTCCTGCGGCGACAGCACGGCCACCCGCAGCGGCTCGTGGCCGGGCACGAACAGCGCTTGCATGTCGGCCGCACTGAAGGGCTCCGGTGGCGTCAGCGCCAGCACGGCAGGCAGCTCGGGCAGCTCTGCCGGCAGGGTGCCTGCCACCGCCTGCGCGGGCAATTCTGCCTGCGCGGGCGGTGCGTGCAGCTCAGCCACGAGCTCAGCTACCGCTACCGCCTGCACCGGCTGCAGCGCCAGCGCGCTCGGCGCTTCTGCGCCCAAGCCCTCAGCCGCCAGCGCCGGCCCCGCCAACATCCCAGTGGCCGCCAAGGCCAACAGTGTTTGCTTCATCCGCATCATGATATACTCCAGTTGCGTTTCGATGACAAAACCCGCCTCGGTCTCACCCGAGGCACTCTTTGGCCTTGCGTCAACAAGGCCAAACCTTTGTGGCGTGCGCTGCCTGCAGCGCACGCCCACAATTTTCTTCCCTTCCGCAGCCCCTCGCATCTCAGCCCCCGGTCGCCCGGCGGTTGCCGCTGCGCGCTGCGCCCTGGAAGGGAAAATAGGGGTCAGACCACGTTTTCCCTCGCACGGCCGCGTGCAGGCTGAACCCGTCGATGTCGGCGCACAGGGGCTGGCGCGATGTGGCCTCCTGCGGCATCGCACCTCGCAGAGTCAGCATCTTCTGCCCGGCGCGGGGCCCGAAGGCGATGCGGTAAGTGATGGCCGCAGCCTGCAGTGGTCGCAGGGTGCGTGCCTCGTCACCGTCGCCATCGGGCTCGGCCAGGTAGGTCTGGCCCATGTCCTCGACCAGCACGCCCCGGCGCGTGAGCATCTTCATCAGCCGGGCGATGATGGTCTGCAGCAGCGCGTGCAGTTCGTCTTCGGTGGGCACACCCGCCTCGATGAAGCTGGGCGCGCCGTCGGCGCCGCACCGGTACACGCCGTCCAGCACCAGGCCGTGAAGGTGGATGTTGAGGTTGGCCGCAGAGCCAAAGCGCTGGATCAGCGTGACGGCGCCGCCGTGGCCTTCGGCGGCCTTCAGCCCGGCGCGGTCCAGCAAATGGCGCGTGACCACGCGCTGCACCACCTGCAGCACCGGCGTGACCAGCTCGGGCTGCGCGGCCAGCAGCAGGCGCAGCGGGATCGGCAGCGACAGCACCCACTGCCGCACCGGCACATGCGGGATGACGTGATCCACCCGCTGCGCCGAGGTCTGCGACATGCGCCGCGCGCCGCATGAGGGGCAGAACCCGCGCCGCTTGCAGCTGAAGGCCAGCAGCTTGTCGTGGCCGCACTCCCCGCAGCGCAGCCTCAGAAAGCCGTGGGCCAGGATGCCGCACTCGAGGAAGGCATCGAACTCGCCCTTGATGAACTGCGGCAACTGCCATCCGGTGCTGGCTTCGGTGTGCGCGATGAAGCTGGCCGCGTGCTGCTGCACCAGGCGGTACAGCGTGGTCTGCTCGGGGCGGTGGCGCTCGTAGTGGACCGGGGGTGCCATCGGGCGCCCTCTGGGGCTGTCGGCCGACGGCTTGCACGCATGGCTCCCGAGGGTGGTGACCTCGGACGGTCTTAAGCCGCGCACGGCGTCGCAATCGCCCTGCCAGGCGCCTACCTGCGGGTGCCTACTTCCAGGTACCGTAAGCGTGGTGAAGCGCGCCCGCCCGGGCGCGGTGACTTGCTCAGGCTGGGGGCGGCGTGTGAAGTGCCGGAGAGCGCTGCGCGTCGCGCCATTGCCGTGATGTGCGAGGCGGCACAAGGTCTGGACAAGGCGCTGGATGACGCTGGGGTGAGAAGGGCCACGCGCAGGGTCATCGCGGCGGCGGTTGCGGGCAATGTGGCGCGTTGCCTGGGCGGTGGGCCTGGTGCTCTCGCGCCAGCGCCAGATGCTGGACTGCAACGGCGATCTGCTGGCCATATTCGGCGCCACGCGCGAGCAGATCATCGCAGCACTCGTTCGAAGTCCTCTACCCCACGGCCTGCCCGCCGTCGAGCAGCGCGAGCGTGCTGTCCCACACGCGCGCCCAGATCGGCTCGTGCACGCCGTAGCGCGGCCAGATCGTGCAGTTGGTGAAGCCGATCTTCCAGACGCGCGGCTGCTCGCCGGCGGCGATGCGGCGGCGGTCGATCTCGGCGGCGACGCGTGCGATGGCGGCGTCGTCGATCAGCACGGCTTCACGAATCGCGACATCCGATCCCGACTGACAGGCACACGCTGGCTACGTGCGTGCGCCGATGACCCGAAGAACGCCAGCGCCAAGGTCGGCCGATGCTTCCGACGCCTGCATGCCCACGGACTGATCGCCAAGATCCCGCGCACCAGGCGCTGGCGGGTCACCGACTACGGGCGCAAGGTCATGGGCACGACGATGTACCTGCGCGAGCACCACTTCCAGAACGTCTACGCCGCTGTCGTGCACTGAACATCTTCGCAGGAAACAAGGAACTCACAGCAAAAGAGTCTATACCCGGGGCGCGCCGTTGCGTAGTGTGTGCAACTTTCGTTCTCACATCTTGTAGCCGATGGCGTAGAAGATGCTGATGGAGGCATCCCCGCCACCGCAGGACGATGTGGAATTGCAGGTTTCCCCGACGCAGTCCACGCGCACCTGTTCCAGCCCCGCATCGCGGTACCACTTCGCGATGTCCCCGCGATCGAAGCCCATCCACCGGTCGTTGTGCTCGGTGCGCAGGTATTCGTGCTCGTGGGCGTCCAGGTCCGTGATGACGAGCGCGCCACCCTTCTTGAGCTTTTGCGCAGCGTGGTGGATCGCGACGGCGGGGTGCTCGACATGGTGCAGGTACATGTTGGCGAACACATAGTCGAGGCTGTTGTCCTCGATGGGTAGCGACTCGGATTCGCCGACCTCGCATTGCAGGGCGGGGTTGCCGCCCATCTTTTTCCTGAGTTCGTCCAGCATCGATGGCGATTCATCGATGGCGATGACCCGGGCACCGTGCTGGAGCAGTGCTTCGGTGATGAAGCCCGTCCCCGCACCCAGATCGGCGGCAACGGCCCCGGGCTTGATTTCCGCCACGGTGAGCGCCTTGCGCCTCACGTTCTCGGAGAAGAAACCCTTGCGCATGGTGTCCCATTCGGTTGCTACGTCTTCGAAGTAGTTCTTGCTGCCCATGGCATGCTCCTTTGAGTGATTAACCTTTGATGCAGCAACGCTTGCGGCTCACGCTGGCGTCGCTCTTGTCGATGGAGAGGTAGATGGCGTCGGTCTGAGGGTCGGCGTGTTGCCACTCGTAGTAGCTACCCATGTCGATCTTCGACAGTTTCTGCACCTCGGTCAGGGCCAGCAGGGGCGAGCCCTTGTAGAGCAGCAGCCGTGTGGTGCGCTGCATTTCGTCGAACATGTCCGTCATGCCCGCGTCGGCCAGAAAGCGGTCGAGCCTGCCAAAGTCGTCCTTCGTGGTCCACGGGTTGAAGGTGATGAAGGTCGGTCGCACCCGCGCACCGGTGCCTTTGAGGATGGCCAGGCCTTGCTGCATGTCGGCCACGCTCATTCCCTTGTTGACGGCTTCCAGCACCGCGTCGTCGGGGAACTCGCATGCCGTGGTGAACTCCACGCAGCCCAGCTCTCTCAGTTCATGCACCGCAGCTTCGTAGCGGATGACGTCATCGAGCCGCACCGTCACATCGAAGGGCATGCCGGGATGCCGGGATGCCATGGCGCGGACGATCTGCAGGCCCCGCTGGCCGGTGCTGAAGAAATCCGCATCGACGAAAGTGATGTGCTCCGCGCCCAGGGCCACGACCCGATCGATGTCCATGTCGATAGCCACGGGCTCATGCTTGACCACCCGGCGCTCGTACGCAGCATACACGGAGCAGTAGGAGCAAGGATGGGCACAGCCCCGCATGGTCTCGATGTTGCCCACGACGAGACCGTTCTTGCGGGCATAGAGGTCCAGCGCCGGCAGGCCGCTGCGGTCCGGCGGCAGGTCGGACACCCGCTTGAGGCACTTGGCCGGCTTGGGCGAGCGCCCGTCCCACAAATGGGCCACCTCATCCAGTCCGTCGTCCTCGGCAAGCCGTTGGGCGATATCGCACAGCACCGGCTCATATTCGCCCAGCACCACACGGCAATCCTCGTCCAGAATGAATGTTTCCGGCTGCACCGTGGCATATTGATTATAGAAGATGATTGGCCCCCGAAAACCTTTCTTTCGAATGGTCAGGGCTTCCCGGATGGTGGGCTGTATGGCGGCGAAGATGGGAACGGAAAAGGCCACCGCATCGGCGCCCTCCCAGTTCAGCGGCATGTCCTGAAAACGGTCCACGACGTCCACGGCATGTCCCGCCTGCCTGATATGGGCCGCAGGGGAGGCCAGTCCGAGGGGCTGAAAGTCACCTTCGTCCAGGGAAACAAGCACCATTTTGACGGCAGAATTCATCGGTATTTCTCCAGTGTCACGCCAATGCGTGATGGCCGTTTCAACAGCAATCGCCGCCGGGCTGGCAGGCGGGGGTTTGCGTCGATTTGTTAGAGCCGCCGATGAATATGAAACTCTGGCTCATCGGGCCGTCCAGGAGGCTTTGGTAGGTCTTGTCGCATACGCTGGTCCGGCTGCCGCGCAGGTATTCATGCTTGTCGTCATCGTGGACGCGGCTGAATGGGCCGCGGTAAATGACTTCTTTGCCGCCGTATATACAGGGACCGGTCACGGGTTTCACCGCCGTCAAGGTGACGGACCGGAATTCAATGCCCTCCAGAACCTGCCAGGCTTCGTCGGTCCATTTGTCGAATGCGAGATCGGTAAATCCCGTGTCGGTGAATACACGCATGAACTCCTGTTCCTGGAATGCGCCCGAAATGCAGTCGGCCCACAGATCGGGGTTCTCCTGCAGGTTCTGCGGCACCTCTTTGTCGCTGACGACGTCGGCGATGGCCACGCGGCCCCCTGGCTTGAGGACGCGGTGGATCTCGCGGATGAGCTGCTGGCGCTCGTCCTTGCCGACCAAGTTCAGCACGCAATTGGAGATCACCAGGTCCACGGAACCGTCCGTGACCGCCGGCGGCGTCTGCCGCAGCCAGTCCTCGTATCGCGCCATGGAGTCACGGTTCGTGATGGGATTGCTGGCGATGAATTTCTCGACCTGCTCGAGGTCGGTTTTCAAATCCTGTATCCGGCATTTAATGAAATCCACCGGCCGAGTGCCGAATGCGATGGCCATGGGGTTTCGGTATTTCCTGGCCAACGCCAGCATGTCGTCGTTGACATCCACGCCGATCACGTGTCCGCTCGGGCCGACTAATTGACTGGCCATATAGCACATCTTTCCGGTGCCGGAGCCGAGGTCCAATACGACGTCACCGCTGCGGACATAACGTGACGGGTCTCCGCAGCCATAATCCCGCTCGATGATTTCCTTGGGCAATGCTTCCAATAATCTGGGGTCATAGCTGGTGGGGCAGCATAGATTGGGTTTCGCGATGCGCGCACCTTCAGTATAACGGTCGCGCACAGCGCCCTCCAGGATAGCAGCGTTCTGCATGGGAAATCCTCCGGTTGGAATTGAGTGTCACATCCCCCCACTGGCGGCTGCCCCAGCAGCACCAAAGCTTCCACCAATCACCGCACCAGTCGCAACGTTGCCAAGGAACCTATGGGTATTCCAAGCATGATTTCCACGCCAAACACCAAGCGCAAATCCGCCACCGCCGACCGCCCCGCCAACCAAGCCACCAACAGCAAACGGCGCCAACGCCCCCTTGGTCTCCTCCATCTCCTGCGGCGACAGCACGGCCACCCGCAGCGGCTCATGGCCGGGCACGAACAGCGCTTGCAAGTCGGCCGCGCTGAAGGGCTCTGGTGGCGTCAGCGCCAGCACGGGCAGCTCTGCCGGCAGGGAGCCTGCCGCCACCAGCGCGGGCAATTCTGCCAGCGCCGGCTGTGTGGGCCGCTCAGCCACCAGCTCAGCCACCGCTACCGCTTGCACAGGTTGCAGCGCCAGCACGCCCGGCACTTCTGCGTACAAACCCTCAGCCGCCAGCGCCGGCCCCGCCAACATCCCCGTGGCCGCCAAGGCCAGTGCCCACCTCAGTACCATCCGCTTCATCTTCATCATGATAAACTCCAATTGCATTTTGATGACAAAAAACCGCCTCGGTCTCACCCGAGGCTCCCTTTGGCCCTGCGTCAACAAGGCCAAACCCTTTGAGGCGTGCGCTGTCTGCAGCGCACGCACTCCATTTTTCCCCTGCTTGAAGCTCCGCCTGCCTTCAACCCCCAGTCGCCCGGCGGTTGCCGCTGCGCGCTGCCGCTGCGCCCTGGAAGGTGTAGAGCCAGTTGAGCCGGAACTCGGCCCCGCCGCGCCCCGAGGCATTGAGCTTGAGGGTGCCGTTGAGGGTGTTGCCGCGCGCTATGCCGTAGCCCACTGCCAGCACTAGGTCGGTGGCACTGCGGTCGCTGCCTTGGCGCACGCCGTCGCGCCGGGCAGTGCTGCGGTGCGTCCATTGCACGCCGGTGCTCAGGGTGACGCGGTCGTTCACAGCAAAGCCGACCGATGGGTGCAGCAAGACCAGGTTGCCGGGCTGTAGCTGTTCGCCGCCGTCGCGCCGGCTGCGGTTGAGGCGGTAGGCGCCGGTGAGCGAGAACACGATCGGGTCGATCGCGGTGTAGGTGGTCAGCCCGAGCGTGAGCGCACGCGCATGGGCGTTGGCGGCGCGCTGGCGCTCGAGCACGGCCAGCTCGGCAAAGCCGAGCAGCGCCGGGCCGTTGCGGTCGGGCCGAAACTGGTGGTTCAGGCCCAGCCAGAGGTCGGCCAGACGCCCTTCGCTGTGGCTGCGGCTGATCTGGCCGGGCTCGCTGCTGCGCTGGCGGCTTTGCAGTGCGCTCAGGCGGCCATAGATTTCGGTGTGCTCGCTCAGGCCGTAGCGCAGCCCGAGGCTGGCGACGAAGGTGTCGGAGTTGTCGATCCGCTCGCCGATGGCGGTGGGCAGCAGGACGAAGGTGGCGGCGCCAGTCTGCACTTCGATCGGCTCGCCCGTGGCCACGCCTTGGCGCTCGAGGTTGGCGTAGGTCAGCCCCAAATCCAAGCGCCACTGGCCGCGCTCGGTGATCAGGTCTTCGACCGTCAGAGGCAGATCGGCCCAAGCCGCAGGCGCGGCCAGCAGACCCATGACAAGACATAGCGCACGCCAATTCATAGCACTCCCTGTACCGTTGTTTTTGACAGCGCTACTCTACCCCCCCCCGCGATTTTGCAAGGGGGAAATTGTAACAATTTGTAATAAATGGTCCAACCAAAGGTGCGCAGCAAGCCCCGCGCTGAAGCACTAAAATCAGCCCATCGCCCGGCCCCAAGCGCCGGCCACCACCCCCTCACCAGCGCAACCATGGGACGCACCCTCTACGACAAAATCTGGGACGAGCACGTCGTCCACACCGAAGCCGACGGCACCGCGTTGCTCTACATCGACCGCCATCTGGTGCACGAAGTCACCAGCCCGCAAGCCTTCGAGGGCTTGCGTGAGTCCGGGCGCAAGGGCTGGCGCGCGAGTTCGGTCGTGGCCACCGCCGACCACAACACCCCCACCCACGGCTGGGAGCACGGCTACGAGGGCATCGCCGACCCGATCAGCAAAGAGCAGATCGTCACCCTCAACACCAACATCGCCGAGTTCGGCGCCGCCGCCTTCTTCCCCTTCATGCACCCGCGCCAAGGCATCGTGCACGTGGTGGGGCCGGAAAACGGCGCCACGCTGCCGGGCATGACCGTGGTCTGCGGCGACTCGCACACCTCGACCCACGGCGCCTTTGGCGCGCTGGCGCACGGCATCGGCACCAGCGAAGTCGAGCACGTGCTGGCCACGCAGACGCTGCTGGCCAAAAAAGCGCGCAACCTGCTCATCCGCGTCGAGGGCCAGTTGCCCCGGGGCTGCGGCGCCAAAGACATTGTGCTGGCCATCATCGGCCGCATCGGCACGGCGGGCGGCACCGGCTACACGATCGAGTTTGGCGGCAGCGCCATCCGCGCGCTGTCGATCGAAGGGCGCATGACGGTGTGCAACATGGCGATCGAGGCCGGTGCCCGCGCTGGCTTGGTGGCCGTGGACGACAAAACCATCGCCTACCTGCAAGGCCGTGCGCTGGCGCCCACGGGCCTCGAGTGGGAGCAGGCCGTGGCCTACTGGCGCACCCTGCAGTCCGACCCCGATGCGGTGTTTGACGCCGTGGTCGAGCTCGACGCGGCGCAGATCGCGCCCCAAGTGACGTGGGGCACCTCGCCCGAGATGGTGCTGCCGATCACGGGCAATGTGCCCGACCCCGACCAAATCAAAGACGCCAACCAGCGCGCCGCCACCGAGCGCGCGCTGCACTACATGGGCCTGCAACCGGGCAAGGCGCTGGCCGATATCCATGTGGACAAGGTGTTCATCGGTTCGTGCACCAACAGCCGCATCGAAGACTTGCGCCAAGCCGCCGAGGTGGTGCAAAAGCTGGGACGGAAGGTGGCGCGCAACGTGCGTCAGGCGCTGGTGGTGCCGGGCTCGGGCCTGGTTAAGGCGCAGGCCGAACGCGAAGGGCTGCACGAGATTTTTCGCGCTGCCGGCTTTGAGTGGCGCGAACCCGGTTGCAGCATGTGCTTGGCGATGAACGCCGACCGGCTCGAACCCGGCGAGCGCTGCGCCAGCACCAGCAACCGCAACTTTGAAGGCCGCCAAGGCGCCGGTGGGCGCACGCACCTCGTCAGCCCAGCCATGGCGGCGGCGGCGGCCATCCACGGCCACTTCGTCGATATCCGTACCCTCGCCTGAATTCTTTTCCAGGAGTTTTGCCATGAAAACCTTCCTCACCCTGCTGCTGTTGAGCGCCAGTTTGGCCTTGGGCGGCTGCGCCACCGTCGCCGGCATCGGCAAAGACGTGCAACGCGGCGGCCAGATCATCCAGGACGCCGCCCGCTGAGCGGCGCCCACACCCCTTTACGCTCCGATGCAAGCCTTCACCGTACACCAGGGCTTGGTGGCCCCGATCGACCGCGAAAACGTCGATACCGACGCCATCATCCCCAAGCAGTTCCTCAAATCCATCCGCAAGACCGGCTTTGGCCCGAATCTGTTCGACGAGTGGCGCTACCTCGACGTCGGCCAGCCGGGGCAAGACCCGGCCAGCCGGCGCCCCAACCCCGACTTCGTGCTGAACCAGCCGCGCTACGCCGGGGCGTCGATTTTGCTGGCGCGCAAAAACTTTGGCTGTGGCTCCAGCCGCGAGCACGCGCCCTGGGCGATCGAGCAGTACGGTTTTCGGGCCCTGATCGCGCCCAGCTTTGCCGACATCTTCTTCAACAACTGCTTCAAAAACGGTCTGCTGCCGATCGTGCTGCCCGAAGCCACCGTGGCCAGTTTGTTCGACGCCGTGCACGCCTTTGCCGGCTACCGCCTGACCATCGACCTGCCGCGCCAGTGCATCGTGCTGCCGCAAGGCGAAGAGATCGCCTTCGAGGTCAACCCCTTTCGCAAGCACTGTCTGCTCAACGGCCTAGACGACATCGGCCTGACGCTGCGCCACGCCGACACCATCCGCACCTTCGAGGTCCAGCGCTTGGCGGCCAAACCGTGGCTGGCGCGCACTTGGTTGGGTTGATCACACAGCCCCGGCCCGCCCTTAACCCCTACACACCATGAAAATCGCAGTCCTCCCCGGTGACGGCATCGGCACCGAAATCGTCGCCGAAGCGCTCAAGGTCCTGCAAGCCCTGGGCTTGCCGTTCGAGTTCGAGCAGGCCCTGGTGGGCGGTGCCGCCTACGCCGCGCACGGCCACCCGCTGCCCGAGGCCACGCTCAAGCTGGCGCAGCAGGCCGACGCGGTGCTGTTCGGTGCCGTGGGCGACTGGAAATACGACCGGCTCGAGCGCCACCTGCGGCCCGAGCAAGCCATTCTGGGGCTGCGCAAACACCTGGGGCTGTTTGCCAACTTCCGCCCCGCGATCTGCTACCCGCAACTGGTCGATGCCTCGAGCCTCAAGCCCGAGCTGGTGGCCGGGCTCGACATCCTGATCATCCGCGAGCTCACCGGCGACATCTACTTCGGCCAGCCACGCGGCCGCCGCATCGCCAGCGACGGCCTGTTCCCCGGCAGCGAAGAAGCCTTCGACACCATGCGCTACAGCCGGCCCGAGATCGAGCGCATCGCGCACGTGGCGTTCAAGGCGGCGCGTCAGCGTGGCAAAAAAGTCACGAGCGTGGACAAAGCCAACGTGCTCGAGACCTTCCAGTTCTGGAAAGACGTGGTGACCGAAGTCCACGCCCAGTACCCCGATGTGGCGCTGGAGCACATGTACGTGGACAACGCCGCGATGCAACTGGTCAAGCGCCCCAAGGCCTTCGACGTGATCGTGACCGGCAATATGTTTGGCGATATTTTGTCGGACCAAGCCTCGATGCTGGCCGGCTCCATCGGCATGTTGCCCTCGGCCAGCCTGAACGAGCGCGGCCAGGGCCTGTACGAGCCCAGCCACGGCAGCGCGCCCGACATCGCCGGACAAGGCGTGGCCAACCCGCTGGCCACGATTTTGAGCGCGGCCATGATGCTGCGCTTCTCGCTCGGCCAGCCCGAGGCGGCGGCGCGCATCGAGGCCGCAGTGCAAACCGTGCTCGAGCAAGGCCTGCGCACGCCCGACATCATGGCCCCCGGCTGCACCCGCGTCGGCACGGCGCAGATGGGCGCGGCGGTGCGGGCGGCGCTGGGCTGATCCAAGCTCCCTAATTCCAGCCAGCTCCACCGGTGTTAGTCTCTATGCAAATGCTGCCGCAGTGGCTGTACCCTTGGGTGCCCAGCATCGTGCTCGGTGCGCAGATCACCCTGCTCATCGTGGGTGCGTGGCTGCTGCGCGCCCTGTTTGGGCGCTTGGTGCAGCGTGCCGGCACGCGCCACGGGCTGCCGCCCGAATTCACTTTTGCTTTCTTGCTGACGGGCAAAATCGTGATCTACGGCGCCACCCTGTTGCTGGTGCTCGACCGCCTGGGGGTTTCGGCCACCGTGCTCTGGACCGCGTTCACCGGCTTTGCGGCCGTGGCGGCGGTGGCCTTTTTTGCCGCCTGGAGCGTGCTGTCCAACATTTTTTGCAGTTTTTTGATCTTTGTTACCGGCATCGTGCGCTTGCACGACCACATCGAAGTCGTGGAAAACGGCCAAACCGCTGGGCTCAGGGGCCAAGTGATCGACATCAATCTGATCTACACCACGGTGCAGGAACACAGCGCCGACGGCTCGGGCTCGACCCTGAAGTTTCCCAACAGCATGTTTTTTCAACGCATCACGCGCACTTGGCCGGGCGAGCCGCCCGCGCCAGTGGTCGCGCCCACGGGCGCCGGTGCCGCCTCCCAGCCGCCCAGCGGCGGCGCTACGCCCTAATTGCACCCCCCGGGGGACGGCGGCGCCAGCGCCTCCAGACCCACGCATAAATCACGCCGTTGAACCCCAGCACCAGCGCCCCGAGCAGGTATTGCAGCTCGCGCGTCAGGCCTGCGGGGTAGATCACGGCCAGCAAGTAGTGCTCGATGAAGCCGCCCGGCGCCATGCCGGCCTGGCCAGCCTGGAGCCGAAAATGGTTTTCGATGTCGGTGAGCGGGCACGGCGCCCCGGCGATCATGACATAAAAGGCCCAAGCCGCGCACGGCAGTTGCAGCCACGGCACCCAGCGCCACCACAGCGCCAGCACGGCCCCGAACACCGAAAAAACAATGTAGAGCAGGTGCAGGCTCATCACCGCTTCGGCCGCGATTTGGTACCACATGGCAGTTCAGCTCCAGACGAAAGAGGCCATCAAAACCCGCGTGCGCTGTAGCGCAACGCAAACTGCGCAGTCAAGGCCACAGAGCACCACAGCGGGCGCCATCGGCTAGAATGTACGACCATGTTTGCCGCCCAATCGTTCACCTCGAACCACACCACCGCCACTCCGGCACGGGTGTGGGCGCGCGCAATCGATATCAAAACCACAACCGGCTAAACCCCAGCCCGGTTCGTCGCGCGCCCCCACCCGGCCAGACGAGCCGGGCAGGACGGTACCCGGGGTCTGGATCCGTATTTCTGCAACCTGAAAGGGCGTTCGTCATGAGCAAGTTGGTAGGTCTGGTGGGCTGGCGCGGCATGGTCGGCTCGGTGTTGATGGATCGCATGACGGCCGAGGGCGACTTCGCGCACATCGACCCGGTGTTCTTTTCCACCTCCAACGCCGGCGGCGCCGCCCCGGCGCAGGCCCAAAGCCAGCGCACACTGCAAGACGCCAACGACGTGGCGGCCTTGGCGCGCTGCGACATCATCATCACCTGCCAGGGCGGCGACTACACCAAAGCCGTATACCCACAGCTGCGCGCCAGCGGCTGGCGCGGGCACTGGATCGACGCCGCCTCGGCGCTGCGCATGGAACCCGAGGCCGTGATCGTGCTCGACCCGGTCAACGAGGGCCTGATCCGCCAGCGCTTGGCTGCCGGCGGGCGCGACTGGATCGGCGGCAACTGCACCAACTCGATTTTGCTCATGGGCCTGTGCGGCTTGTTCCGCGCCGATCTGGTGGAGTGGGTCAGCTCGATGACCTACCAAGCGGCCTCAGGCGGTGGCGCCAACCACATGCGCGAACTGCTGCAAGGCATGGGCGTGTGCCACGCCGCCGTGGCCGCCGACTTGGCCAACCCAGCCAGCGCCATCCTGGACATCGACCGCAAAGTGGCGCAGGCCATCCGAGATGATGTGCCGCGCGAATACTTCGGTGCCCCGCTGGCCGGTGGCCTGATCCCGTGGATCGACGCGCAGCTCGACAACGGCCAGTCCAAAGAAGAATGGAAAGGCCAGGCTGAGGTCAACAAAATCCTGGGCACGGCCCAGACCATCCCGGTCGATGGCCTGTGCGTGCGCATCGGCGCCATGCGCTGCCACAGCCTGGCCCTCACGCTCAAACTCAAGCATGACCTGCCGCTGGCCGAAATCGAAGCCCTGATTCGGGGCGGCAACCCCTGGGTCAAATGGGTTCCCAACGAGCGCCCGGCCAGCGTGGCCGAGCTTACGCCAGCAGCCATCACCGGCGGCTTGCAGGTGGGCGTGGGCCGGGTGCGCAAGCTCAACATGGGGCCGCAGTACCTGTCGGCCTTCGTGATCGGCGACCAACTGCTGTGGGGCGCGGCCGAGCCACTGCGGCGCATGCTGCGCATTCTGCTAGCGGCCTAAGGGCATGGCGGCAAGGGGAATATAAAATCTGTTGCACCAGTGCAACGCAAATCCCCTGCTTGGATGCCATTTGGGCCCCAGATTTGCTTCGGGCTGCTTCTGAGCTTGTGTGTGCAAGCGCTTGATGTTATGGTCGAATATCTTTGAAAATGACAGAGGTGTCTGTGCCGAATTGCCCTTCAAAAATGCACCCCACGGGACCTGTTGCCTTGGCCACCGACAAACCACCTGCGCCACCCCATCGGCTGCGCTGGCGCTCGGTGGCGAGCGCGGCGGCCTTGGTGGCGGCCTTGGCGGTGCCGGCCAGCCAAGCTTGGGCCGTGGCGCTGGGAAGGGTGACGGTGCAATCGCAACTGGGTGAGCCGCTGCGCGCCGAAATCGACTTGCCCCAGCTCAGCGCCCAAGACGCCGCCACCTTGCAAGCCAGCGTGGCGGCGCCCGAGCGCTTTCAGGCGCTCAACCTGAGCTTTAACCCGGCCTTGGCCGATTTGCGCTTTCAACTGGTCACGCTGCCCGACGGCCGCAGTGTCTTGCGCCTGAGCAGCACCGCCGCCATCAACGAACCCTTCCTCGATTTGCTGGTGCAAGCCAACTGGGCCAATGGGCAGTTGCTGCGTAGCTACACCCTGTTGTTCGACCCACCCAATTTGCGCCCGGATCCGGCACCACAGCCGCCGGTTGCAGCTGTTCCTCTTCCTGCCCCCCCTCCTGCCGCTCCTGCTGCTGCCCCGACAGCGCCGCCCGCGCCATGGGTGACCCAGGTGCGTCCGGCCGTGCCACTGCCCCCGGCCGCCCCTGCGGCCGCCGCCCCCGCACGACCCCGCGCCCATGCGCCTGCCGCCGATCCCACCCCCGCGTCGATCACGGTTCGGCGCGGCGACACCGCCGGCCGCATCGCTCAGGCGCACCTGCCCGCCGGGGTGTCGCTCGATCAGATGCTGGTGGCGCTGCTGCAAGCCAACCCGCAAGCGTTCATCGGTGACAACGTCAACCGGCTGAGCGCCGGGGCGGTGCTCGACCTGCCCAGCACCGAAGCGGCCAGCGCCACCCCCGCCTCAGAGGCGCGCCGCATCGTGCAAGCCCACAGCCGCGATTTCAACGAATTCCGGCGTCGGCTGGCCGCATTGGCCCCGGCCCAAGCGGCACCCGAAGCCACCCGCGCTGCGGCCGGTGCGGTGCAAGCCGAAGTCACCGATCCACGCCCCGCTGCCACCGCGCAAGACCGCCTGACGCTCGAGCGCGGCGCCTTGCCCGGGGCCGCTGCCGACCAGTTGGCCCAGGCGCGGCAACAGCAGGCCACGCAGCAGCAAATCACCGAAGTCGAGCGCAACCTGCAAGAGCTCGAGCGCCTGCGCCAGGCTGCGCAAGCGCATGCAGCGGCGCCTGTTCCGGCCCCTGCAGCGCCGGCCCCCGCCGACGCCGCGCCAGCTGCGGCCGCCACCCCGGAAGCACCTGCACCCGCCGCACCGGCCCTCGAGGCCCCGGCACTGGCGGCAGCGCCTGCTCCTGCAGCCCCCGCTGCCCCACCAGCGCCCCCACCGACCGAAGTGGCGGCGCCCGGTTTGCTTCAGACCCTCACCGCCCACCCCTTGGCGCTGCCCGCAGCGGGCGGTGCCGCAGCCTTGCTGTTGCTGGGGCTGCTGGCCGCGCGCATCCGCAGCCGCCGCCAGCAAGACCAAGCCGCCTTGGCCGATCGGGACGACCCGCAATCGGAACCCGCGAGCGGTGCGCTGGCCGATGCCCCCACCGATGCGCCAGCAACCTCGATGATGTATTCGCCCAGCCAGCTCGATGCTGGCGGCGACGTCGATGCCGTGGCCGAAGCCGAGGTGTACTTGGCTTATGGCCGCGAGAAGCAGGCCGAAGACATTTTGCTCGAATCCATCCGCCTGCACCCCGAGCGCCTGCCCGCGCACCTCAAGCTGCTCGAAATTTACGGTCAACGGCGCGACCTGGCCGCCTTCAACGCCGCGGCCCAGACCCTGCACCAAGTGAGCGGGGGCACCGGCGACGCCTGGGAGCAGGCGCGCGAAGCCGGCCAGTTGCTCGACCCCGACAACCCCCTGTACCAACTGGTGCCATCCAGCACCCCGTCCGGCAGCGCCCCTGCAACCGGCGCTGCGTCGAACGCCGACAACCCGGCAGCGGTGGCTCCCGATTTCGACTTGGGATTTGCAGACTCCGCCTCGGGGCCGGCATCCCGCTCCGGCCCTGCAACCGGCTCGGACCCCACCTCGCGGCAGGCCATGGATGCCGCCGACGAGGAACTCGAGGCCCTGCTCACGGGCACCCGCAAGCCCACCACCCCAGCCACCGACTTGGCTTTTGATTTCGACTTCGAGCAAGCCCCTGCAGCCGCATCCGCACCCGCCACCACTGTGCCAGCCACTCAAGCTGCGCCGGTTTCGGCTGCCCCTGCGCTCGACATCGACTTCGATCTCGACCTCGACGACACCCCCGCACCCGCCACCCAGAAGCCGCCGGCCACCCCGCCTGCTCCGGCCAACGCGGCAACCGCCTTGCCCAGCAGCCTGCAGGATTTGTCGCTGGACCTCGACCTCGACCCCGAACCCTCGGGGGCCGACCCGCTCGAGACCAAGCTGTCGCTGGCGCAAGAGTTCGACGCCATCGGCGACACCGACGGCGCGCGCTCGCTGGCGCTAGAGGTCGAGTCCGAGGCCACCGGGGCGCTCAAAGAACGGGCCCGGGCCTTCTTGGCGCAGCTGGGCTAAGTCCCTCAAGCTCCCCAAAGCTCCCCTAAGCCCCCGCACCCACCGCAGAAAGCCCACACCTTTGCGCCTCGCGCTCGGACTCAGTTACTCGGGCAGCGCCTACCAGGGCTGGCAGAGCCAAGCCAGCGGCCAAACGGTGCAAGACCACTTGCAGGCGGCGCTGGCGACCTTCACCGCCGCCCCGGCCGTGAGCACCCTGTGCGCCGGGCGCACCGACGCCGGCGTGCACGCCCTGATGCAGGTGGTGCACTTCGACACCCCGATCGAGCGCCCGCTGCACGCCTGGGTGCGCGGCTGCAACCGCTACCTGCCGCCCGACATCGCCATCCAGTGGGCGCAGGTGGTGCCGGCCACCTTTCACGCCCGCGCCAGTGCGCTGGCGCGGCGTTACGTCTATGTGCTGCTCGAATCGGCCGTGCGCCCGAGCCTAGAACACGGCCGCGCCGGCTGGGTGTTTCGGCCACTGTCGTTGCCCGACCTGCAGGCGGCGGCGGCGCACCTGCTGGGCCGACACGACTTCACGAGCTTTCGCGCCTCCAGCTGCCAGGCGCTCTCGCCCGTCAAGCACCTGCGCCGGCTCGATATTTCGCGCCACGGCGCCTACTGGCGCTTCGAGTTCGAGGCCGACGCCTTTTTGCACCACATGGTGCGCAACCTCATGGGCTGCCTGCTGGCCGTGGGCCAGGGTTTGCACGCGCCCGACTGGATCGCGGACGTGCTGGCGGCGCGCAGCCGCGCCGTCGCTGCGCCCACCTTCGCCCCCGACGGGCTGTATTTTCTGGGCCCGGTCTATGCGCCGCACTGGGACCTGCCAGACCGGGTGCCGGGGCTGGATTGGTTGCCCCAAAGCCCCTAGTTGTCGCTTGCATCCCCGCTTGCATCCACCCCTGCCCCCAACCTTGCTGCCACCGCAGATAGCGCCCCCATGCCGCACCGCACCCGCATCAAAATCTGTGGCCTCACCCGCCCGTCTGACCTGCACTGCGCCGCCGCCGCCGGGGCCGACGCCGTGGGCTTCGTGCTCTACCCGCCCAGCGTGCGCGCGCTCACGCCGGCGCAGGCGGGCGCGCTGGCGCGGCTGCTGCCACCCTTTGTCACGCCGGTGCTGCTCTACGTCAACCCCAGCGCCGCCGAGGTGCAGGCCGGCTTGGCGCAGGTGCCCCACGCGCTGCTGCAGTTTCATGGCGACGAATCGCCCGCCCAGTGCCAGGCGCTGGCCCAAGGCCGGCCCTATCTGCGCGCGGCGCGCATTCCGCTGGGTGCCGACGCTGCGCGCTTCGATCTTCTAGAATACGCCGAACAACACGCTGGCGCACAAGCGCTGTTGCTCGACGCCCAAGTGCCGGGCTACGGCGGCGCCGGGCATTCTTTTGACTGGACGGCATTCGATTGGTCACACCCCGCACTAAACGCCAGCTCTCGCCTCGTTTTGTCTGGTGGACTCACGCCTGCAAACGTGGCCGATGGCGTGCGCCTACTGCGCCCGTGGGCGGTTGATGTGAGCTCCGGGGTCGAGGCCGGGCGCGGCATCAAGTGCCCCGATTTGATCGCCCGCTTCGTCGCCGCTGTGCGCTTGGCCGACTCGGCCCTTGCCGCACCCCAGCCCCTCACATCCCCACCGTCATGTCCAACGCCACCGCCACCGCCCTAGCCCCCACCAGCAGCCCCCCCTACCAGCAACCCGACGCCAGCGGCCACTTCGGCCCCTACGGCGGCAGCTTTGTCAGCGAAACGCTCACCCACGCCCTGTCCGAGTTGCGCGAGGCCTACGCCCGCACCCAGCACGATCCCGAGTTCCAGCGCGAATTCCGCTACGAACTGGCGCACTTCGTCGGCCGGCCCTCACCCATCTACCACGCGGCGCGCACCAGCCGCGAGCTGGGCGGGGCGCAGATCTTCCTCAAGCGCGAAGACCTCAACCACACCGGCGCGCACAAAATCAACAACGTCATCGGCCAAGCCATGCTGGCGCGGCGCATGGGCAAAGCGCGCATCATCGCCGAGACCGGCGCCGGCCAGCACGGCGTGGCCACCGCCACCATCTGCGCCCGCTACGGGCTCGAGTGCGTGATTTATATGGGCGCCGAAGACCTCAAGCGCCAGCTGCCCAACGTCTATCGCATGAAGCTGCTGGGCGCCACCGTGGTGCCGGTGACGTCGGGCAGCCAGACCCTCAAAGACGCGCTCAACGAAGCCATGCGCGACTGGGTCACGAACGTCGAGCACACCTTCTACCTCATCGGCACCGTGGCCGGGCCGCACCCCTACCCGATGATGGTGCGCGATTTCCAGTGCGTGATCGGCGAAGAATGCCTGCAGCAGATGCCCACCCTGCTGCGCGAGCTCGGCCTGCCGGGCAACGGCGCCGAATTGCAACCCGACGTGGTGCTGGCCTGCGTGGGCGGCGGCAGCAACGCGATCGGGATTTTCCACCCCTACATCGACCACCCGCACACGCGCCTGATCGGCGTCGAGGCCGCCGGTGAAGGGCTCGAGAGCGGCCGCCACGCCGCCTCGCTGCAAAAGGGGCTGCCCGGCGTGCTGCACGGCAACCGCAGCTACGTGTTGCAAGACGAAGACGGCCAGATCATCGAGACCCACAGCGTCAGCGCCGGGCTGGACTACCCCGGCGTCGGCCCTGAGCACGCCTGGCTCAAAGACAGCGGCCGCGCCAGCTATGTGGGCATCACCGACGCGCAGGCGCTGGCCGCCTTCCACCGCCTGTGCCGCCACGAGGGCATCATCCCGGCGCTCGAATCCAGCCACGCGCTGGCCTACGCCTTCGAGCTCGCCCCCACCCTGCGCCCCGATCAATCGATCCTCGTCAACCTCTCGGGCCGCGGCGACAAAGACCTGGCCACCGTATCCGAACTCGCCGGAGTGAGCGCATGAGCCGCATCGATGCCACCTTCAGCCGCCTGCAAAGCCAGCGCCGCAAAGCCCTCATCCCCTACGTGACGGCGGGCTTCCCGCAGGCCGACAGCACGCCCGCCCTGATGCAGGCGCTGGTGCAGGGCGGGGCCGACATCATCGAGCTCGGCGTGCCGTTCTCCGACCCGATGGCCGACGGCCCAGTGATCCAGCAAGCCGGCGAACGGGCGCTGCGCGCCGGCGTCGGGCTGGTGCAGGTGCTCGATATGGTGCGCGCCTTTCGCACCCACGACCGCCTCACGCCCGTGGTGCTGATGGGCTACGCCAATCCGGTGGAGCGCTACGAGCTCAAGCGCGGCGCTGGCGCCTTTGCGCGCGACGCCGCTGCCGCCGGCGTCGATGGCGTGCTGATCGTCGATTACCCGCCCGAGGAATGCCAAGCCTTTGCCGCCGCCCTCAAGGCGCAGGGGCTGGACCTGATCTTTTTGCTCGCCCCCACCAGCAGCGAGGCACGCATGGCCGAAGTCGGGCGCGTGGCCAGCGGCTACGTCTATTACGTGTCGCTCAAGGGCGTGACCGGGGCCGGGCACCTCGACACCGCCGCCGTGGAGGCGATGCTGCCGCGCATCCGCCGGCACGTGCACATCCCCGTGGGCGTGGGCTTTGGCATCCGCGACGCCGCCAGCGCCTGCGCCGTGGGCCGCAGCGCCGACGCCGTGGTGATCGGCACCCGGCTGATCCAGTTGCTCGACAGCGCGCCCCCCGAACAGGCCGGGGCTGTGGCCCGCGCCTTCATGGCCGAGCTGCGGCAGGCGCTCGACGGACTCGAGGGCGGCGGCGCTGGCGGCCCTGTCGCGCTTGCGCCGGCGGGCAATCGGGGATAATCAGCGCCGTCGTAGCCCCCAGATCAGCAAGGAAAACCCGCATGTCCTGGCTCGAAAAACTGCTCCCGCCCAAAATCAAGCGCGCCGACCCGGCCGAGCGCCGCAGCATGCCCGAGGGGCTGTGGCTCAAGTGCCCCAGCTGCGAGGCCGTGCTCTACAAAAGCGACCTCGAGAAAAACCTCAACGTCTGCCCGCACTGCGCGCACCACCACCGCATCGGGGCGCGCGCGCGCCTCAACGCCTTTTTGGATGCCGAAGGCCGCTACGAAATCGGGCAAGAGGTGCTGCCCGTCGATGCGCTCAAGTTCAAGGACAGCCGCAAATACCCCGAGCGGCTCAAAGAGGCGCTGGAGGCCACCGGCGAGACCGACGCCCTGATCGTCATCGGCGGCGCGGTGCAGGGGCTAGATCTGGTCGCGGCGTGTTTCGAGTTCGACTTCATGGGCGGCTCGATGGGCTCGGTGGTGGGCGAGCGCTTCGTGCGCGGTGTCGAGACGGCGATCGAGCAAAAAGTGCCCTTCGTCTGCTTTACCGCCACCGGCGGCGCGCGCATGCAAGAGGGGCTGCTCAGCCTCATGCAGATGGCCAAGACCAACGCCGCCCTGACGCGGCTGGCCAAAAAGGGCCTGCCCTACCTCAGCGTGCTCACCGACCCGACCATGGGCGGCGTCAGCGCCGGCTTCGCCTTTGTCGGCGACGTGGTGATCGCCGAGCCCAAGGCGCTGATCGGCTTTGCCGGCCCGCGGGTGATCGAAAGCACGGTGCGCGTCAAGCTGCCCGAGGGCTTTCAGCGCGCCGAGTTTTTGCTCAACAAAGGCGCCCTAGACCTGATCTGCGACCGGCGCGAGCTGCGCTCCACGGTAGCCAACCTGCTGGCCATGCTGCAGCGCCAGAGCGCGGATGCGGTGCAGGCGGGTTGAATACGGGGCTACAAGGGCTCAGGGCAATAGGCTGAGCGCCTGCATGTAGCGCGGGCTCACCATCAGCTCGTCCCACAGCGGCGCGGGCGCAGCGGGCAGCAGCTCGAGGCGGCGCTGCTCGCTTAGGGCGCTGGGCTGCCAGCGGCCTTCGATCTGGGCGCGGCTCAGGCCGTCGATGAGTTCGTCGATCGGCGCGCCGTCGTCCACCACGCTCTGGTTGCACAGCAGCACCAGGTCGCAGCCGGCGTGCAGCGCGGCCAGCGCGGCCTCGGTGCTGCCGATCTCGCGCCCGTCGAGGCGGCGCGCCCCGGCCATGCTCAGGTCGTCGCTGAACACGGCGCCGCCAAAACCCAGCTGCTGGCGCAAAATGCCCTCGATCCAGCGCGCTGAGAATCCGGCCGGGCGCGCATCCACCTGGCTATAGACCACGTGCGCGGGCATGACGGCGTCCAGGCTGGCTTGCAACCAGCCGTAGGGGGCGGCGTCGGCCACCAGGATGGCTTCGAGGCTGCGCTCATCCACGGGAATCTCGTGGTGAGAATCGGCTGCCACATAGCCGTGGCCAGGAAAGTGCTTGCCGCAGTTGCGCATGCCCGCTTGCAGCAGGCCGTGCATGAGCGCCTGAGCCAGCACGCTGACCACGCGCGCATCGGCGCCCAAGGCGCGGTCGCCGATCACGGCGCTGCCGCCGTGGTCGAGGTCCAGCACCGGGGTGAAGCTCAGATCGACGCCGCAGGCACGCAGTTCGGCCGCCAGCACGTAGCCGCAAGCGGTGGCGGCGCGGCAGGCGGCGAGCGCGGCGGCGCCGGCTGGCTGCGGCGCCTCACCCAGCCACATCTGCCCCAGCGCGCGCATGGGCGGCAGGTGCGTAAAGCCGTCGCTGCGAAAGCGCTGCACGCGGCCGCCTTCGTGATCGACGCAGATCAACAAGTCGGGGCGTACTTTTTTGATCTGCCGGCACAGCTTGGCGAGTTGGGCGCGGCTCTCCCAGTTGCGGCCAAACAAAATCACACCGCCCACCAGCGGGTGTGCGAGGCGCTGGCGCTCGGTTTTGTTGAGCCGGGTGCCGGCGACGTCGATGATCAGGGGGGCGTGTTGCATGGGTTTTGCTCCACCACCACGAAGCTGGTGGCATAGTCGGTTTCGTCGCTTAAGGTCACGTGGGCGCGCAGGGCGCGGGCCGCAAACCAGTCGTTGAGGGCGCCGTGCAGCTGCAAATTAGGCTGGCCGCTGGGCAGGTTCAAGATTTCGCAATCGCGCCAGCGCATGGGCAGGTGCAGCCCCAAGCCGATGGCTTTGCTGAAGGCTTCTTTGGCGCTAAAGCGCGTGGCCAAGTAGCGCAGGCCGCGCTCGGGACTGCGCGCGCTGCGCTGTTGCCAGATGACCAGCTCGTGCGGTCCGAGCACGCGCTGGGCAAAGCGCGGCCCGTGGCGTGCCAGCGCAGCGCCGATGCGCCGGATATCGCAGACGTCGGTGCCGATGCCGTAGATCATGGCCGGGGGGTGGCCGGGGTGGCCTGGGCGGCTGGGCTGGCCCCGGCCTCATCGATGCAGCGCAGGTAGTCGCACACCGTGGCGCTGTAGCCGAGCTCGAGCGCATCGGCGATCAGGGCGTGGCCGATCGAGACTTCGCGCACGCCGGGCACCTGGCGCAAAAAATCGCTCAGGTTGGCGCGGTTCAGGTCGTGGCCGGCGTTCACGCCCAGCCCGACATCCAAGGCGGCTTGGGCGGCGGCGGCGTAGCGCTGCAGCTGCGCCTGCAGCGCGGTGCTAGCCTTGCCATCGAGCGGGCAGTCAGCGGCTGAGTGCGCCGCCGCATAGGGCTCGGTGTAGAGCTCGACCCGGTCGGCCCCGAGGGCGCGGGCGGCCGCCATCTGCTCGGGCTCGGCGTCCATGAACAGGCTCACGCGCGCGCCCAGCGCCTGCGCCTGCGCGATCACCGGGCGCAGCCGCTCGGCGTCGGCTGGCAGGCTCCAACCGTGGTCGCTGGTGTACTGGCCCACGCTGTCGGGCACGAAGGTGAGCTGGTGCAGCGGCAGGCCGCGCGCGCGCAACTCGCGCGCCACCTCGAGCAGGTTGTGAAAGGGGTTGCCCTCGATGTTGTATTCGCGCTGCGGCCAGGCTTGCAGCAGTTCGGCGAGCTCAAACACATCGTGGCGGCGGATGTGGCGCTCGTCGGGCCGCGGGTGCACGGTGATGCCGTGCGCCCCGGCTTGCAGGCAGGCCAGCGCGGCGCGCGGCACGCTCGGGATGCCTAGGTGCCGGCTGTTGCGCAGCAGCGCCACCTTGTTCAGGTTGACCGACAAGGCGCAAGGCGTGGGGCTGGCAGCAGGGCGCATGGGGCAATAGGCAAAAAGGAATGAGAAATGAAAAAATGAGCAGCGGCTCAAGCCCTCAACGGCACCAGGGCCGCACCGCACGGGCTGAATACAGATTTGCTGTGGGGTTTGGGCAGGGCATCGTGCAGGGCTCATCCGGGCAGCGCTACCCGGTGGCCCGCCAAGCGCTGCACCTGCTGCACCCAGCGCCGGGTCTGGAACTCGCGCACCCCGCTATGGTAGTGCAAGGCGGCGCGCAACTGGCGCCGCAAGGCCCCGCTGCGGTCTTGCTGGCACAGCGGCAGCAGCGCCGGCCACACCGTTTCTGCCTGCAAGGCCGCGTGCAGCGCCAGCCAATAGTCTGCGCTGCACGCAGCGGCAGCGGAATCGGCACTGGCGGCGGGGGCATTGGGGGAAGCACGGCCCTCCTCCTGCACCCGCTCTTGCACCCGCTGCTCCTGCGTCCGCTCCTGTGCCACCACCCCATCCAGCCCCTCGAGCTGCCCGCCATCCGGCGGCGCCACCTCGCGCAAGCCGCCCTGCGCCTGCAACAGGTAGCGCCCTTCGGGCCGCAGCGGCTGCAGGCTGGCGCTGTCGTGGTCCAAGGCCGGCAACCAGCCCAGCTCGCCCAGCAGCAGCAGCTCGAAAGCGCGCAGCACCCCGGCCTGCGGCGCGCCGGCGGCCAGCAGGGCCAGCGCCTGCGCGTAGTGGTCGAACAGCGCCGGGTGCGGGTCTTCGCGCGCCAGCAGCTTGAGCAGCAGCTCGTTGAGGTAGTAGCCCGCCAGCAAGGCCTCGCCGGGGGGCAGCAGCTGCCCGCCCGGCCAGTGTGCGGCCTTGAGGGTGCGCACCTCGGTCGCGCCGCCCCAGCTCAGGCGCAGCGGCCACAGCGCCAGCAGCACCGAGCGAAACTGCGAAGTCGGGCGCTTCACGCCCTTGGCCACCAGCGCCACGCGGCCGTGGTGGCGGCTGAACACCTCGAGGATCAGGCTCGACTCGCTCCAGTCGTGGCGGTGCAGCACAAAGGCCGGTTCCTCGTGCACACGGCTGGCCTTGGCCGCCGCCGCGCGCGCCATGGCGGCGCTCACTCGTAACCGAAGGAGCGTACGCGGGCCTCGTTGTCGGCCCAGCCCGAACGCACCTTGACCCACAGCTGCAAAAACACCTTGCAGTCCCAGAGTTTTTCTAGCTCTTGGCGCGCTTCGCTGCCGATGCGCTTGAGCTTTTCGCCGCCCTCGCCGATCACCATGCCCTTGTGCCCCTCGCGCTCGACCACGATGGTGGCGGCGATACGGCGCAGCGTGCCCTCTTGCTCGAACTGGTCGATCAGCACCGTGCTGGTGTAGGGCAGCTCGTCGCCGGTGAGTCTGAAGAGCTTTTCGCGCACCATTTCGGCCGCCATGAAGCGCTCGCTGCGGTCGGTCAGGGCGTCGGCTTCGTGCAGCCAATCTTGCTGCGGCAGGTATTTTTCTACGATCGCCAGCAGGCGCTGCACGTCGCGCGCGCTCTTGGCCGACATCGGCACGTATTCAGCAAAAGCGTGGCGCTGCTGCATCTGCAACAGCCACGGCGCCAAGTCGGCGCGGTTGGCCACGGCGTCGAGCTTGTTGGCCAGCAGCAGCGTGGGCACCTGCGGCGGCAGCAGCGCCAGCACCTGCGCGTCGGCGGGCCCAAAGCGCCCGGCCTCGAGCACGAACACGATCAGATCGACGTCGGCCACGGTGCCGAGCACGGTTTTGTTGAGGCTGCGGTTGAGCGCGTTGCCATGCCGGGTCTGGAAGCCGGGGGTATCGACGAACACGAACTGGCTCGCCCCTTGCGTGAGCACGCCGGTGATGCGGTGGCGCGTGGTCTGCGCCTTGGCCGAGGTGATGCTCACCTTTTGCCCGACCAGCGCGTTGAGCAGCGTCGATTTGCCCACATTGGGCCGCCCGACGATGGCCACCAGCCCGCAGCGGCGCGGCGCCTCCACACCCGCGCTGGCACCCGGGGCGAAGGCGTCTGGCGCTGCGTCTGCCGATCCCTCTGCCGCTGCTCCAGCCACACCCTCCGCGGCCACACCGCCCGGCATTGGCGGTTGATTGGCAAGAGCGGCAGCCGGGTCTGGGGCCGCCGCAGCCTTGGGCAGCTTGCCCAAAGCCTGCGCCAGCATGGCCTCGAGTTCAGCGGCGCTCTGGGGCTCGCCAGTGGTGGCTGGGGCTGAATCTGGCGTTTGGGCTGGGGGCTTGCTGGTTTTCATGGCCTGGTGTTCTGGAGTTGTTGCAGCAGCTGCGCGGCAGCGGCCTGCTCGGCGGCGCGGCGCGAGCTGCCCTGGCCGCGCGCGCTCTGGCCGGTCTCGTTGATCTGGCACTGCACCTCGAAGGTCTGCAGGTGCGCTTGGCCGCGCGTCGCCGCCACGGTGTAGAGCGGCAGCTGCATTTTGCGCCCCTGCAACCACTCTTGCAGGGCGGTTTTGGCGTCTTTGCCGTGCGCGCCTTGGCCCGGACGCAGGTCGATGCCCGCATACAAGCGGCGGACCAGCGCCTCGGCAGCGGCAAAGCCGGCGTCGAGGTACACAGCACCCAGCAGCGCCTCGAGCGCGTCGGCCAAAATCGAGGCCCGCTGGCGGCCCCCGGAGCGCGCCTCGCCCTCGCCTAGGCGCAGCAGCTCAGGCAAGCCCAGCGCCAGCGCCAGCCGGTGCAGCGTGTCTTGCTTGACCAGGTTGGCGCGGGTGCGCGACAGCTCGCCCTCGTTGTGGCTGTCTAGGTGCTGGTAGAGCAAGGTGGTGACGGCCAAGCTGAGCACCGAGTCGCCCAGCAGCTCGAGGCGCTCGTTGTGTTCGGCGGCAAAGCTGCGGTGCGTGAGGGCGCGCAGCAGCAAGGCGGGGTCGGTGAAGCGGTGCCCGATGCGCTCTTGCAGCGCCAGCAGCGCCGCCGGGGCAGTTTGGGCAGCCGGGGGCGCTGGGGTCTCCGCACCCGTGTCGCTGGCGGGCATCAGTGGCTGCTTCCCCGGTATTTGAGCACCAGGTAAGCCGGCCCAAACAGGTGGATTTCCTCGTCGTAGGCAAACTCCACCAGCAGGCGGTCGTTGGTGCGCGTGATGACCAGATCAGCGCCCGTGACGGCGTCGAAATAGCCCACCGTGCGCGTGCGCTCAAAGGCCGTGCGCACCTCCGCCGGAGTCTGCCCGGTAAGCGCGGCTTGCTGCACGGCGCGCTGAATCGACTGGAATTCGATCACCGTGGGCACCACCCGCGCGGTCAGAACCGCCAGCGCCGCCACCACGACCCCGATCAGGACGATACCCAGAAAACTGACCCCACGCTGCTGACGCTTCATGAGCCGACTCCATTGCCATGCAAAAGGTGCATCTTAATCAATCGCCGCGCGCCGGGTTCACTCAAAGCCCCCGATGCGGCTCAAATCGCCAAAATTCATCCAAACGAAAAAAGCCTTGCCGACGATGTTGGCCTCGGGCACAAAGCCCCAGAAGCGCGAATCGAGCGAGTTGTCGCGGTTGTCGCCGAGCACGAAAAAGTGCCCTGCCGGCACGGTGCAGGTCACGCCCTCGATGGTGTAGCGGCACAGCTCGCGGTGCGGAAAATCGCCCACAGCGGGGATAAAGGCCGGGCGGTCAGCATCGTTGAGGGTGCGAAAGCGGCGCTCGCCCAGGGTCTCGGCGTATTGCAGCGAGAAGCGCATCGATTCTGGGTCGAAGAACTGCGGCAGCGCCTCGCGCGGCACCTCGACGCCGTTGATCGACAGGCGCTTGTCGAGGAAGGCCACTTCGTCGCCGGGCACGGCCACCACGCGCTTGATGTAGTCTAGGTTGGGCTGCGGCGGGAAGCGAAACACCATCACGTCGCCGCGCGCGGGGGGGTTGTTGGGCAGGATTTTGGTGTGGATCACCGGCAGGCGCACGCCGTAGTGGAATTTGTTGACCAAGATCAGATCGCCCACGTGCAGCGTGGGCAGCATCGAGCCCGAGGGGATTTTGAACGGCTCAAACAAAAACGAGCGCAGCAAAAAGACGATCAAAATCACCGGAAACAGCCCGGCGGTCCAATCCAGCCACCACGGCTGCAACAGGAGTTTGTGCCGCGCCGCCTCGACATCGACGTTATCGCCCTTGATTCCCAGCCGCTCAAACTCGGCCATGCGGCGCTGGTGTTCGGCCTCGAAGCGCTGCGCGGCGGCGCGGCGCTGGGGCAAAAAATGCCAGCGCTCGGCCACCCAATAAACCCCGGTCACCGCCGTGGCCAGCAGCAGCAGCAGCGAAAAATTGCCCTGCACCAGCCCCAGGTACCAGGCCAGCCCGTAGCCACCAAAGGCCGCCAGCACCACCCCGGTGAGGGCGGCCATGCTCGATTCCCGGCTCATTCGTCCACCTGCAAAATGGCCAGAAACGCCTCTTGCGGCACCTCGACCGAACCGATCTGTTTCATGCGTTTTTTGCCCGCTTTTTGTTTTTCGAGCAGCTTGCGTTTGCGCGAGATGTCGCCGCCGTAGCATTTGGCGATCACGTTTTTGCGCAGCGCCTTGACCGTTTCGCGGGCGATGATGTTGGCCCCGATGGCCGCCTGAATGGCGACGTCGAACTGCTGGCGGCTGATGATCTCGCGCATCTTGGCCACCACCGCGCGCGCGCGAAACTGCGACTGGCTGCGGTGCACGATGATCGACAGCGCATCGACCTTGTCGCCGTTGAGCATGATGTCCACCTTGACCACGTCAGAGGCGCGGTACTCTTTGAACTCGTAGTCCATGCTGGCGTAGCCGCGGCTGACCGATTTGAGCTTGTCAAAGAAGTCGAGCACAATCTCGCCCAGCGGCAGCTCGTAGGTGAGCATGACCTGCTTGCCGTGGTAAGCCATGTTGAGCTGCACGCCGCGCTTCTGGTTCGCCAGCGTCATGACCGCGCCCACGTACTCTTGCGGCATGTACAGGTGCACGGTGACGATGGGCTCGCGGATTTCCTGGATACGCCCGACTTCGGGCATCTTGGCCGGGTTTTCGATCTCCAGCAGCTCGCCATCGCCGCGCAGCACCTGATAGACCACGCTGGGCGCGGTGGTGATCAGGTCTTGGTCGAATTCGCGCTCGAGCCGCTCTTGCACGATTTCCATGTGCAGCAGGCCCAGAAAACCGCAGCGGAAACCAAAACCCAGCGCCTGCGAGACTTCGGGCTCGTAGTGCAGCGCGGCGTCGTTGAGCTGCAACTTTTCGAGCGCGTCGCGCAGCTCCTCGTATTCGCTGGCTTCGCTCGGGTACAGGCCGGCAAAAACCTGCGGCTGCACCTCTTTGAAGCCCGGCAGCGGCTCGGTGGCCAGTTGCAGGTTGGCGCCGCTGCTGCTCTTGATGGCGGTGAGCGTGTCGCCCACCTTGGCCGCCTTGAGCTCGCGGATGCCGGCGATCACATAACCCACCTCGCCGGCACACAACGCCTGGCGCGGCTGGTTGGCGGGGGTGAACACGCCCAGCTTCTCGCTGCTATAGACTGCGCCCGTGGCCATGAGCTTGATGCGGTCGCCGCGGTTCAGGCGGCCATCGACCACCCGCACCAGCATCACCACGCCGACGTAGTTGTCGAACCACGAGTCGATGATCATGGCGCGCAAGGCCGCCTCGGGCTGGCCGCGCGGCGGCGGCACCTTGGCCACCACCAGCTCCAAAATCTCGTCGATGCCCATGCCGGTTTTGGCCGAGCAGGGGATGGCCTCGGTGGCGTCGATGCCGATCACCTCCTCGATCTCTTGCCGCGCCGCGTCCGGGTCGGCCTGCGGCAGGTCCATTTTGTTGAGCACCGGCAGCACCTCCACGCCGAGCTCGAGCGCGGTGTAGCAGTTGGCCACCGTTTGCGCCTCCACCCCTTGGCTGGCATCGACCACCAGCAGCGCGCCCTCGCAGGCGCTGAGCGAGCGGCTGACTTCGTAAGAGAAATCGACGTGCCCGGGGGTGTCGATCAGGTTCAGGTTGTAGGTTTGGCCGTCGCGCGCGGTGTATTGCAGCGCCGCCGTCTGCGCCTTGATGGTGATGCCGCGCTCTTTTTCCAAATCCATCGAATCGAGCACTTGGGCGCTCATTTCGCGGTCGCTCAAGCCGCCGCAGCGGGCGATCAAGCGGTCGGCCAACGTGCTTTTGCCGTGGTCGATGTGGGCGATGATGGAAAAATTGCGGATGTGCTTCATGAAAGGGGCAAACAAAACGGGCGCGCACTGGCTGGCGCGCCCGAGGCCTGCTGCAAAAGGGGCAGGTCAACCCGCCATTTTACGTTACGGGCGGATGATGGCGTATTGGGTCCAGTCGCCGCGGCGCACCAGCACGTGCACGGGGCGGTTCTGGGGCACGGCAGCGGCAGCGGCCTCGAACTCGCGCACGCTGGCCACCGGGCGGTTGCCAACGGCCAAAATCACGTCCTCGGCTTGCAGGCCGGCCCGAGCCGCCGCGCCGCTGGCCGCCGCCACCCAGACCCCGCCGTCGATGCGCAGGCTGCGCCGCTCGGCCGCCGTGGCCTCGCGCAAGTTCAGGCCCAGGCGCTGCGCCGCCGGGGTGGCTGTAGGTGGCTCGGCGTCGCGCTCGCCGGCGCGGGCGGTGCGTTCGTCCTCAAAGGCCGCCACGGTCACGGTCAGGGTGCGCTCGGCCCCTTGGCGCCACACCCGCACCGGCACCCGGGAGCCGGGCGCGGTGCCGGCCACGATGCGCGGCAGGTCGGTCGAGCGTTCTACCGCTTTGCCATCGAAACTCAAAATCACGTCGCCGGGCTCGATACCACCGCGAGCCGCCGGCGAGTTGTTTTCCACGCCCCGGATCAAGGCCCCGGTGGCGCGCTGCAGGCGCAGCGCTTCGGCCGTCTCGCGGTCCACGGCGGCGATCGCTACGCCGATGCGCCCGCGCGTGACGCGGCCGGTGGCGCGCAGCTGGTCGGCAACCACCATCGCTTCGTCGATCGGAATGGCAAAGGAGATGCCCTGAAAGCCGCCCGAGCGGCTGTAGATCATGCTGTTGATGCCCACCACCTCGCCACGCATGTTGATCAGGGGCCCGCCCGAGTTGCCGGGGTTGATGGCCACGTCGGTCTGGATGAAGGGCAGGAACTCGCCTGTTTCGCGCTGCTTGGCGCTGACAATGCCGGCGGTGACGGTGTTTTCAAGCCCAAAGGGCGAACCGATGGCCATGACCCACTCGCCCACGCGCAGCCGCGTCACGTCGCCGATGCGCACCGTGGGCAGCCGGGTGGCCTCGATTTTGACCACCGCCACGTCGGTGCGCCGGTCGGACCCGACCACGCGGGCGGTGAATTCGCGCTCGTCGTTGAGCGTCACCACGACCTCGCTGGCGCCCTCGACCACGTGCGCGTTGGTGAGGATGAAGCCGTCGGGCGTGAGGATGAAGCCCGAACCGACGCCACGCGGGCGCTCGATCTCGGGCCCGTCTTGCGGGCCTTGGGGGCCGCGCGGTGACATGCCGGGGGGCAGCGGGATGCCAAAGCGGCGAAAGAACTCCTGCATTTGGTCTTCGGGCGAGCCGCCGCGGCGCACGCGCTCCACGGTGCGGATGTTGACCACCGCCGGCCCGACCAGATCGGCCAGCACCGTGAAATCGGGCAGGCCGCGCACCTCCACCGGGGGGGCACTGGCTGGGACCACGGTAGCTGCGCTGCGTGCGGGCACGGCCTGCGCCATGGCACCCAAGGGCAGCGGGCCGCTTGAGGTGCCGGAGGCAACGGGCGTGCCAGGCTGCGCCTCCACCGTCTGTGACTGCGCCAGCCACAACACGGCCACCAAACCGAGTGCAGCCGCGCTGGCTGCCAAGTAACGCCGGGTGCTTTGGGTAAGGATCTTCATGGTAGGGGGTACTCCGTCGGTCAGGGCTGGTTCATTTTGCCCCAGATGCGGCAAATCGCGGTGCAGCGCCTAAGAATGGGGGTGCCACAGCGGATATTCAAGCCTCAGCGCAGCCGCTCGAGCGCTTGGATGTGCAACAACAGCGTCTCGGGCGGCACCTCGCCCATCGCAGTCACCCAATGATCGCCCACACGGCGCGTCAACGAATGGGTGGCGCCTTCAGCCTGCACCGACTCGCGCGTGTGCCGCTGCGGGTTGAAGGTTTCAATGAACAGCGACACCGACGCCAAGCCGTCCGAAAAAACCCACTGGGCAATCGGGGCGGCGTTCGGATCCTGTCGCAGATTGAATACCATGGGTTGAAAACCGGGCACATCGTGGCGCATGCGCCAGCGCTGATCGAGTGCCGTGCTGGGGCGTTGCACCGAATGCACGATGCGGTAGCCGTTGGTCTGCTCAAACTGGCGCGCCAACAGCTCAAGGCGCACAGGGGCATCGAGCTGCAGCTCGGTAAACGCCACCTGCTCCAGCACGCGCCCTTGGGGGCTGCGGGTTTGCATTTTGAGCATCAAGCCGGTGCGCTGCTCAGACCAGACGCGGTAGCCAAAGCGCAGCCCGTCGGCGGCGACAAAGTCCACCACCGTGGCCTCCAGCCCCGCTACGCGCTCGCTGCCGACCACGCGCACGCTGTAAAACGAGTCGATGCGCGGGTTGGTCGGGCGCAGCCAATCGGGGAACTGGCGCAGGGCGTCGCGCCGGTCTTTGTGCACCAGCTTTTGGACCGGGAAAAAAATCGCCACTTCGTCGTTGCGCCGCATGGTGATGCGCGGCGCACCAGTCAAGGCCTCGATGCGCTCCAGCTGCTGGCGCCCATCGCACACGTGCCAGATTTTGGAAGAGGCGATTTCGGTGCCGTTGGAAAACACAAAGGTGCCCGTGTACGAGCGGTTGCGCGTGGCCATGTGCAGGCGCTCGAGCCAGTGCAGAACCGACTGCTGCTGCGCGGCGTTGCCCGGACTGGCACTGCTGGCGGGGGCGTTGGCTTGGGGTGCAGCCGCTGTGGGCGCCGCGCTTTGCGCGTACACCGCAGATGCACCCAGAGCCAGCCACAAAGCAACGGTCCGACGTGCAAACCCTGTTGCCCTTGAGTCCGAAGCGCGTTGCGTATTCATCAATTAGCGGGCCGATCGTAGGTGGCGTTGCGCATGAAGCCCACCGGCACGTGCAGGGCGTTGAGGCTGCCGTGGTGGCGGTGCGCCGCCATCAGGGCCTCGAACTGCGGGTCGCGCCAGACCAAACCGTGGGCAGTGGCCACAGCCTGCAAATCGGCGGGCTGCGCAGCAGGGTCGGTGGCAGACACCTGCAATGGGGCCGGGGATTGCGCCCATTGCTGGCCGGCGTCTGGGGTGGCGGCACCGGGCAGCAACGACCACGACAGGGCAGCCACCGCCGCCACCGAGGCCAATCCGGACACCATTTTCCAGCGAAACACGGCGTCGTTGGCGGCGTGCTGGGCGGTAGGCAGCGGCACAGCGGGTTGCTGCGCGCGGGGTTGCTCGGGCTGGATGGGCGCTTGGGGCTGCGGGCTCGTTTCGGGTTGCACGTGTGCTGCGGGCTGCTGGGGCGCCGCCGCAATCGGGTTCCAGGCGGGGGCCGGCTCGGCGGCTAGGCGCGCCAACACGGCATTGGCAAAGTCTGGGCTGGCGGGCGGGTGCGCCGGCTCACCGCGCAGCGCCTCGCCGATCCAGTGGTGCAGCGACCAGTCGGCACACAGGTCGGCGTCGAGAGCGGCATCGAGCTCGGCATCAAGAGCGGTATCGAGATCAGAACCGCGCTCAGCGCCCAGTACGGGCCGCTGGCGCCCCGGCGTGGCGAGGGCCTGGGCCACGCGCTCGGGCGGGCACTCGCCGTCCACCAAGGCCGACAACCATTCGCGCGCGGTTACTGGGTCGGCATCTGGCGCCGCCGCGTTTGCGGCGCCAGAGCCCGTCGGGCCAGCTGGGTTGAGCGCGTCGGCTTGGGCGGGGTGCTCGGCCTTGTGGGCGGTGGAGCGGGGCATGGTCTGCATGGTCGTGCGCTTTCACATTCAGGGTTGGCCGCTTCACCAGCGCTTGCCCGACTGGCGTTCCAGCATGGGCTTGATGCGCGCAGAAATGGCTTCGCGGGCGCGGAAAATGCGCGAGCGCACCGTGCCGATGGGGCAGTCCAGCGCTTGCGCAATTTCCTCGTAGCTGAGGCCTTCGATCTCGCGCAGGGCAATGGCCTGCCCCAATTCTTTGGGCAGCGCCTCCATCGCGTCGTTCACGGCTTGGGCGATTTCTTTGCTCGCCAGCAACGACTCGGGCGTTTCGGCATCGGCTACTTGCCCATTTAGTTCGAGTTCTGGTGCGGAAGTTTCATCGTCTTCGTTGCGCATCAGCGAACTCATCAGCACCACCGGGTCGCGCTTGAGCTCCATCAGTTGTTTTTTGGCGGTGTTGACCGCGATCCGATACAGCCAGGTGTAAAACTGGGCCTCGCCGCGAAACTGGCCCAGCGCCCGATAGGCGCGGATGAAGGTTTCTTGCGCGATGTCTTGCACCAGATCGGAGTCGCGCACCATGCGCCCAATCAGGCGCTCAACGCGGCGCTGGTATTTGACCACCAACAAACCGTAGGCGCGCTGATCACCGGCCAGCGTGCGCTGCACCAGCAACAAATCGGCGTTAACGGGAAGGGATTCGGGTTCGGTCATGGCGATCGGTGAGGGCGAGTCAATATACCCGATCGCTGCTCTGGTTTGGCCCCAAGGTGCGCGCAAGCGCTGGCGCATTTGTAAGTTTGTGCAGCACTCGGCCTCTCAGGGTTGGCGCTGATGGTGCACAGCGGCGCGAAGTGCCTGCCATTGCCCCGGGTTTTGGCTGCGCTCGAGCCAGACCCAGCCGCGCAGGCCGCTGGCGCTGTGCCAATGCAACAGCAGCAGGCCCTGCAGATCGAGCACGCAGCGCAACTCGGTCAGCTCGAGGCCACGCCGCCACGCGGGGCTAAACCAGCGCCACTGTCCGCGCGCACCGGGGCTGCGGTTACGCGCACCGGGCGGCACGGGCTCCCACACCAGCTCGCCTTGCACCGGCTGGCGCAAGCGCCACAGGCACCAAGCCAGCAGCGCGACACCCACAGCCAAGCTGACCCACCAGGCCGGTGGCGCCACGTGCGCGGGGGCCAGCGTCAGCCAAAGCAACAAACCCGCAGCCCACGCCAGCGCCAGCCCCGCCAGCGCCACGTACTCGGCCTTGGGCGCCCCGACGGGGTAAGAGACCGCAGGCGGGCCTAGCATGGCGGGGGTGCTTATGAAGGACGCGGTGGTCGATGAATCGGCGGCAAATGGGGATGCCGCCGCCTACACCAGACGGCGCCGCATCAAGCCAAGCACGAACGAAAGCCCATCAGATGCGCTTGAACACCAGCGAACCGTTGGTGCCGCCGAAGCCGAAGTTGTTCTTCAGGGCCACGTCGATCTTGCGCTCGCGCGCCGTGTGGGCGCAGTAATCGAGGTCGCACTCGGGGTCGGGCTCGTGCAGGTTGATGGTCGGGGGGGCCACTTGGTGGTGCAGCGCCAGCACCGTGAACACGCTCTCGACCCCGCCAGCGCCACCGAGCAGGTGCCCGGTCATGGACTTGGTGGAGCTGATCAGCACCTGGCGCGCATGGTCGCCCAGCGCCGCCTTGATGGCGTTGCTCTCGTTGATGTCACCCAGCGGCGTGGAGGTGCCGTGGGCGTTGAGGTAGTCCACCTGGTCGGGGTTGAGGCCGGCGTTGCGCAGCGCCGACAGCATGGCGCGGCGCGGGCCGTCCATGTTGGGGGCGGTCATGTGACCGGCGTCGGCGCTCATGCCGTAGCCCGCCACTTCGGCGTAGATTTTGGCCCCACGGGCAAGGGCGTGCTCGTAGGCTTCGAGCACCAGCACGCCGGCGCCTTCGCCGAGCACGAAGCCGTCGCGCCCGCGGTCCCAAGGGCGCGAGGCGGCGGTGGGGTCGTCGTTGCGGGTCGAGAGCGCGCGCATGGCCGCAAAGCCACCGATGCCCAGCGGCGACACGGTGGCCTCGGAGCCGCCGGCCACCACCACGTCGGCGTCGCCGTATTCGATCTTGCGCGCCGCCTCACCGATGCAGTGCAAGCCGGTGGTGCAGGCCGTGACGACCGCGAGGTTGGGGCCCTTGAAGCCAAAGCGCATCGACACGTGGCCCGAGATCATGTTGGTGATCGAGGCCGGGACGAAAAAGGGTGAAATGCGGCGCGGCCCGCGCTGCATCAGGTCGGCGTGGGTCTGCTCGATCAGCGGCAGCCCGCCGATGCCCGACCCGATCACGCAGCCGATGCGGCAGGCTTGTTCCTCATCCAGATCTGCCCCGGTGGGCAAGCCGGCGTCGGCCACGGCCTGCGCGGCGGCAGCGATGCCGTAGTGGATGAAGGTGTCCATGGTGCGCGCTTCTTTGGCACCGATGTAGGCTTCGAGGTCGAAGCCGCGCACTTCGCCTGCGATTTGGCAGGCAAAGGCAGAGGCATCGAACTTGCTGATGGGACCGATGCCGGAGCGGCCTGCGAGCACGCTGGCCCACGCCTCGGGCACCGTGTTGCCCACGGGGCTGATGCAGCCCAGACCGGTCACGACGACGCGACGGCGGCTCATAGGCAACTCAGCCTTTCTGATGCGCCAGCGCGTAATCGACGGCGTGCTGAACGGTGGTGATTTTTTCGGCGTCTTCGTCCGGGATCTCGATCCCGAACTCGTCTTCTAGGGCCATGACCAGTTCCACGGTGTCGAGCGAGTCGGCACCCAGATCGGCCACGAAGGCTTTTTCGTTGGTGACCTGGGACTCTTCCACGCCGAGTTGTTCGGCGATGATTTTCTTCACACGTGCTTCGATGTCGCTCATAGTTCCCTCTGTGGGTGGTTGAAAAGCTAGACCGGCATTCTAGCCGGGGTGGTTTAGGGTGCTAAACAACGGGGTGCGGCCACGCAACGCGCTGGGTCTAGGGGGCCGATGTTAGCGCAAGTGAGCAGCGGGGCCAAATCAGGGCATCAGCATGCCGCCGTTGACGTGCAGCTCCTGCCCGGTGATGTAGCTCGCCTGCGCGCTGGCCAAGAAGGCCACGGCCTGCGCCACATCGGCCGGTTTGCCCAAGTGCCCGAGCGGAATCTGGCCCAGCAACGCCTGCTGCTGGGCCTCGCTCAGGGCGGCGGTCATGTCGGTTTCGATGAAGCCCGGCGCCACGCAGTTGACCGTGATCTGGCGGCTGCCGAGCTCGCGCGCCAGCGCGCGCGTCAGGCCCGCGACACCGGCCTTGGACGCGGCGTAGTTGGCTTGCCCGGCGTTGCCGCTGGCCCCGACCACGCTGGTGATGTTGACGATGCGGCCCCAGCGCTGCTTCATCATCGGGCGGATGACGGCGCGGCACAGGCGAAACACGGCCTTGAGGTTGGTGTCGAGCACCGCGTCCCAGTCTTCGTCTTTGAGGCGCATGGCGAGCGTGTCGCGCGTGATGCCGGCGTTGTTGACCAGCACGTGCAGCGCACCGTGTTCTTTGACGATGGCGTCGATCAGGGTCTCGGCGGCGGCGGCGTCGTTGACGTCGAGCCGCACGCCGCGGCATCCGGGGTGCGCCGCCAGCGCTTGGCTGATTTTGGCGGCGCCATCGTCGCTGGTTGCGCTGCCGATGACGCTGTAACCGCGCCGCGCCAACTCGAGCGCAATCGCCGCGCCGATGCCGCGCGTGGCCCCGGTGACGAGGGCGACTTGGGCGCTGCTGTGGCTGTTGGCGGTGCTCGGCGCGGCCGCTGGCACGGAGGCGGAGGGGGGGCTGTTGGTGGTTTCGCTCATGGGTTGTGTCGCTGCATGGGTGTGGGTGCGCGCGCTGGGCTCGGGCGCGCCGTCATGCCCGCTTGGCCCTTCAAACTATTTAGCCCAATTGGGCGCGCAACGCCGCCAGTGTAGCCGGGTCGTAGAGTGCGGCGCTGGCTAGTTCGGGGTCGATGCGCTTGACCAGCCCGGCCAGCACCTTGCCGGGGCCGCATTCGACCACCGTGCGCACGCCGCGCGCCTTGAGCGCCTGCACGCACTCGACCCAGCGCACCGGCCCAAAAGCCTGGCGGTACAGGGCGTCGCGGATGCGCTCGGGGGCGGTCTCGCAGGCCACGTCGATGTTGTTGAGCACCGGGATTTGCGGCGGCAAAAACGCCGTCTGCTCCAGCGCCACGCGCAGGCGCTCGGCCGCCGGGCGCATCAGGCTGGAATGGAACGGGGCCGACACCGGCAAGGGCAGCGCGCGCTTGGCGCCGCTGGTCTTGAGCAACTCGCAGGCGCGCTCCACCGCCGCCTTGCTGCCGGCAATCACGGTTTGCGCCGGGTCGTTGAAGTTGACCGCCTGCACCACCTCGGCGCTGCCTTGGCCAAAGCTGGCTTGGGCCTGCTCGCAGCCGGCGCGCACCTGTTCGGCGCCCAAGCCCAAGATGGCGGCCATGGCGCCGGCGCCCACCGGCACCGCGTCTTGCATGGCTTGAGCGCGCAGCCGCACCAGCGGCGCCGCCTGGGCCAGCGTGAGCACCCCGGCGGCCACCAGCGCCGCATACTCGCCCAGCGAATGGCCGGCGAGCGCCACCGGCGCCGCGCCACCCTCGGCGCGCCAGATGCGCCACGCCGCCACACCGGCCACCAGCATCACCGGCTGGGTGTTGGTGGTCAGTGCCAGCGCCTCTTTGGGGCCGTGCTGGATGAGTTGCCCCACATCCTCGCCCAAGGCCGCGCTGGCCTCTTGCAGGGTATCGGCCAGCACCGGGTGCGCCCCCCAAGCGTCGAGCATGCCCACCGACTGCGAGCCTTGGCCGGGGAAAACGAAAGCAAAATCAGACATGTAAGCGCTCCTTGCGGGCCCAGTTGGGCTGTCAATGGGTCTGGATTGGGGGCTGTTGATGGGGGCTGTAGGGGGGCTGTTGATGCGAGTTGAATGGGGTCGAAATCCGTCGGGCCTTGGTGGGCTAGCCATGGCCCCCTACAGGCGCAACAACACCGCGCCCCAGGTGAACCCACCTCCCACCCCTTCGAGCAGCAGCAGCTGGCCCGGGCGCACCCGGCCCGAGCGCACGCCATGGTCCAGCGCCAGCGGGATCGAGGCGGCCGAGGTGTTGCCGTGCTCGTGCACGGTCACAATCACCTTGTCCATGCCCAGCTTGAGCTTGCGCGCCGTGCCCTGCATGATGCGGATGTTGGCCTGGTGCGGGATCAGCCAATCGACCGCGCTGGCCTCGATCCCGGCCTTGGCCAGCACGGCGCGGGCGGCCTCCTCCAGCACCCCGACAGCAAGCTTGAACACCGCCTGCCCGTCCATGCGCAGCAGCGGCGTGCCGCGCACTTGGCCGCCGGCCACGCTGCCGGGCACGCACAAAATGCCGCTGTGGCGGCCGTCGGCGTGCAGATCGCTGGCCAGCAGCGCCGGCCCGCTGCCGTCGTGGGTGCAGGCCTCGAGCAGCACCGCCCCGGCGCCGTCGCCAAACAGCACGCAGGTGCCGCGGTCGTTGAAATCGAGCAGGCGCGAGAACACCTCGGCCCCCACCACCAGCGCGCAGCGGGCGCTGCCGGTGCGGATGAGCGCGTCGGCCACCGTGAGCGCGTAGATGAAGCCGCTGCACACCGCCTGCACATCAAAGGCCGCCCCGCCCGCGGCGCCCGCCAAGCCTTGGGCCTGCGCGTGCTCGCTGAGCTTGCGCTGCAAGATCGTGGCGGTGGACGGAAACACCATGTCGGGCGTGGAAGTGGCGACGACGATCAGGTCCACATCCGCCACTTGGCGGCCCGCCGCCTGCAGCGCCTGCAAACAGGCTTGCAGCGCCAGATCGCTGGCCTCGCTGCCCTCATCGACAAAATGCCGCGCCCGGATGCCGGTGCGCTCGACGATCCATTCGTCGCTGGTTTCGATGCCGCGCGCGGCCAGTTCGGCCACCAAATCGGCGTTGCTCAAACGCTTGGGCGGCAGGTAGCTGCCGGTGCCGGTGATGCGGGTGTAGCGGATCATGGGCTGTGCAAGGTTGCTTGGGGGCCAGTGGGCGTAACCGGGCCTTATGCCGGGCTGCCTAGACTTGCAGGACTAGGCGGCGCCAGCGGCGCGGCGGCAGCGATGCGCTCTTGCACCCGCTGCAGCAGTTGTTTGTCGGCGGCCTCGTAGGCGCGCCGCAGGGCCTGCTCGAACGCCATGGCGTCGGCCGAGCCGTGGCTTTTGAACACCAGCCCGCGCAGGCCCAGCAAGGCCGCGCCGTTGTAGCGCCGGTGATCGACCCGTTCTTTGAAGGAGGACAACACCGGCCACGCCAGCGCAGCGGCCAGCTGGCTGTACCAGTTGCGCGAGAATTCTTCGCGCACGAAACCGCCGATCATGCTCGCCAGCCCCTCGCTGGCCTTGAGCACCACGTTGCCCACGAAGCCGTCGCAGACCACGATATCGACCGTGCCCTTGAACAGGTCGTTGCCCTCGACGTTGCCGTAAAAGTTGAGGTCGCCGTGTTCGGCGGCGCGGCGCAGCAGCACGCCGGCTTGCTTGATGACCTCGTTGCCCTTGATGACTTCTTCGCCGATGTTGAGCAGCCCCACCGTGGGCGAGGCCTTGCCGCTGGCCGCCACCAATGACGAACCCATGAGGGCAAATTGCAGCAGGTGTTCGGCGCTGCAATCCACGTTGGCGCCCAAGTCGAGCACGGTGGTGGCCGTGCCTTTGGCGTTGGGCATCTGCGAGGCGATCGCCGGACGGTCGATGCCGTCGAGGGTTTTGAGCAGGTAGCGCGCAATCGCCATCAGGGCGCCGGTGTTGCCCGCCGAAACCGCCACCTGCGCCGTCCCGCTCTTGACCTGTTCGATGGCCACGCGCATGGAGGAATCGCGCTTGCGCCGCAGCGCCACCTCGACCGGGTCGTCCATGGCCACCACCTCGGAGGCGGGCACCACGGTGCAGCGGCTGGCGTCGAGCGCCGCCGGCAGCTGCGCCAAGGCTTGCGGCTGGCCGACCAGCAGCAAACGGGCTTGGGGGTGGCGCGCCAGAAACGCCGCACACCCCGCCAAGGTGGTGGCGGGGCCGTGGTCGCCGCCCATGCAATCGACCGCCAGCGTGATCACGATCGGCTGCCCCTTAGGCACGTGCATGCCGATAAAGCCCAGCCCAATCCCAGCGCTGGACTGCGCTCAGGCACTGGCTCGAGCGCGTGGGCCGACGCGGACAAGTGCGCAGGCGAGTACGCCGGGAAACGCGCAAGGACACCGGCAGGCGCAAGCCGGATCAAGCCTCGGACTTGTTCTTGAGCACCTGCCGGCCACGGTAGAAACCGTTGGGGCTGACGTGGTGGCGCAGGTGCACCTCGCCCGTGGTGGGCTCGATCGCCATGCCCGGCACATTCAGGGCGTTGTGCGAGCGGTGCATGCCGCGCTTGGAAGGCGATTTTTTGTTTTGCTGAACGGCCATGATCGGCTCCTGGATGAAAGTGGGTGGCCCAAGGAGCCTGCCCGATTTTGCGACAATGCACAGCGTTTGCGACCCTAGGCAGCTGCAGCCATTGCCTGCAGCCACCCCAGTCACTCGCGTGCGTAACCTTGCATTATAACGCCGAGTCTGCGTTGGGTTTGCGCTGCGCCAGCACCTTAAATGGGTTTGGCTGCGGCGGCTCTTCTGCTGGCGCGGCGGTGGCATCGGCGTAGCCCGGCAGCGCGCTGGGGCAGGCCGCGTGCATGGGCACCAGCGGCAGGGCCAGCAGCAGCTCGTCCTCGATCAGCTCGACCAAATCAAAACGCGGCTGCCAGACCAGCAGGTCTTCGGCGCTGGCGTCGTCTTCGGCCAAGGCGCTGGCCTCGTCGGCCACGAAGCGAAACCAACGCTCGTCTTGCAGCGGCTCTAGGTAGGGCTCGAGGCAGCGCTGGCAGCGCAGCGGCACCTGGGCGCTCCAGCGCAGTTGCAGCCACAACTGGCGTGGTGCGCTGCGCCCGGCAACCGGCGCGGCCGCCGGGCTGGCGCGCCACTGGGCCAGCGCCTGCCACATGAGCGGCGCCAGCGGGCTGGGCCAAACCGGCGCGTCGGCGCTCCAGCGCGGCAGATCGGCCAGGGCCAGCTCGCCGTGCAGCGGCTGCGCGCTGTCGGCCAGGGCACGCAGGTCGATGGCTTGGGGCCGGGGGGCGGGTTGGGTCATGGGGCTGAAGGCTGGGGACTGCTGCGCAAGTGCCCGATTTTAAGTGGCCGCCCGCCATGCCATACTTACAGCCCATGAACATCGCCGACTTGCGCAAAAGCTACGAACGCGCCGCCCTGAGCGAGGACGACTCGCACCCCGACCCGCTGCAGCAGTTTGGCCGCTGGTTCGAGGAAGCCCTGAACAGCGAACTGCCCGAGCCCAACGCCATGACGCTGGCCACCGTGGGCAGCGACTTGCGCCCGAGCACGCGCGTGGTGCTGATCAAGGGCTACGACGCCGCTGGCTTGGTGTGGTACACCAACTACGACAGCCGCAAAGGACTAGAACTGGCCGGCAACCCGTGGGCGGCGCTGCAGTTTCACTGGGCCGAACTCGAGCGCGTGGTGCGCATCGAGGGCCGGGTGGAGCGCGTCAGCGCGGCCGAGAGCGACGCCTACTTCCAGACTCGGCCGCTGGAGCACCGCATCGGCGCCTGGGCCAGCGCGCAAAGCCGCGTGCTTTCCAGCCGCGCCGCGTTGGTGGCGCAAGCGCTCAAGGTCGGGGCCCAGTTTGTGCTGCAACCGCCGCGCCCGCCGCACTGGGGCGGCTACCGGCTGCGCCCCGACCGCTGGGAGTTCTGGCAGGGCCGCCCGAACCGCCTGCACGACCGGCTGCGCTACCGCCTCGAGGGCACCGACTGGGTGCGCGAGCGCCTGTATCCCTGAGGGGCCAGACCACCCAGTGCGCAGCTTGTGCCTAAAGCCGGATGGCCGCCAAGCCGCTTTGCTGCGCCTCACTGGCGCCAAAAGGCCCTACCCCAGCCTTTCGATGCGCTGCCCCGCCACCCGCTCCAGCGCGGCGGCGCTGACGCGCTCGGGCGCAATCTCGGCCAGCGGCCACAACACGAAGGCGCGCTCGTGCAAGCGCGGATGCGGCAGGGTGAGCCGTGCCGACTCGATGCGCGCCGCGCCGTATGCCAGCAGATCGAGGTCGAGCGTGCGCGGCGCGTTGCGGTAGGGGCGCGCGCGGCCGGCAGCCTGCTCGAGCGCTTGCAGCTCCTGCAGCAAGTCGGGGGCGCTCAGGTGCGTGTGCAATTCGGCCACGGCGTTGATGAAGTCGGCCCCTTCGGCCTGCCACGGCGCGCTGCGGTACAGGCTCGAGGCCCGCAGCAGCTGCGTGCGCGGCAAGCGCCCCAGCGCCTCGATGGCGGCCAGCACGCTGGCGCGGGCATCGCCCAGGTTGGCACCCAAGCCCACCCAGGCCGACACCGGGGGGCGCGCGGCGGTGGTGTGCATGGTGTTGATCATGGCGCGTGGGCGGGCATGGAGGGTCTGCGCTGCCGAGCGGAGGTTGATCGACGATTGAGCGGAGGCTAACAAGCAGGGACTGAGCAGGCGCTGGGCGGCAGCGGCGCTTCAGTCCGCGCTGGAATCGGCGGCGCGTGCTCCGCCACCGCCACCGCCACCGCCACCGCCACCACCGCCACCTTCGCCACCCGCACCAGCACCAGCACCAGCACCCGCACCACCCCCAGCAGGTTTGCGTCGGCGCCGGCGTTTGCGTGCGGGGGCGGCATCGGCTGCACCGCCTTCGCTGCCGACGGCCGCGCCGTGCTCGGCCTCGCCCAACTCGGGCCGATGGGGGTCGAGCTCGGGCCGGGCTTCGCCCGGGTGCCCAGCCGCCGAGCGCGGCGCCCTGGGCGTTTTGGCGCGCCCCGGCCCCTTGGCCGGTGCCCGGTTGCGCTGCTGCTCGAGCCGCAGCGCTTCGAGCATGTCGCGCCGCACGGCTTCGTTGGCCAAGCTGAAGGTCTCCCACCAGTGCGAGAGCTCCTCGTCGATCTCACCCACTTGGGCGCGCAGGCGCAAAAAATCAAAGCCGGCGCGAAAGCGCGGCTGCTCGACCAGGGCAAACGGGGCCTGGCCGCTGCGCTTGTCGAAACGCGGCTGCATGAGCCAGATTTCGCGCATATCGGCCGCCAGCTTGCCACGCCCCGAGACGTCGCCGATGCGCGCCTCGAAGGCCTCATCCACCGCCTCTTGCAGGGCCGCAAAGGGGCTGCTGCCGGCCTGCTGGCGCCGCCCCCAGCCTTCGCGCACGTCGCTCCACAGCACGCAGGCCAGCAAAAAGCTTGGCACCACCGATTTTTCTTCGGCCACGCGCCGATCCGTGTCTTGCAGCGCGGCGCGCACAAAGGGGTCGTGGGCGCGCTCCACCACCACGTCGAGCAAGGGGTAGATGCCCTGCCCCAGCCCGAGCGCCTGCAGCTGCTCGAGGCTGGCTAGGGCGTGGCCGGTTTGCAGCAATTTGAGCATTTCGTCGAACAAGCGGCTGGGCGGCACCTCGGCCAGCAGCGGCAGGCTGGGGCGCAGCGGGGCGCGGGTCTTGCTGTCGAAGTGAAACCCCAGGCCGCTGAGCTTGGCGGCAAAGCGCACGGCGCGGATGATGCGCACCGGGTCTTCGCGGTAGCGCGTGGCCGGGTCGCCGATCAGGCGCAGCACGCGCTTTTTGGCGTCGCGGATGCCGTGGTGAAAATCCACCACCACCTCGGTCTCGGGGTCGTAATAGAGCGCGTTGACGCTGAAGTCGCGCCGTGCCGCGTCTTGCTCCAGCGTGCCCCAGACGTTGTCGCGCAGCACCCGGCCGCTGGCATCGACGGCATGCCCGACGCCGACCAGCGCCGCCTTCTGGCTGCGCTCGTTGCCGCTGATCTGCTCGGCGTCGGCGCTGTCGAGGTAGGCGCGCAGGGTCGAGACCTCGATCACCTCGTGCTCGCGCCCGCGGCCAAACACCACGTGCACGATGCGAAAGCGGCGCCCGATGATGAAGGCGCGGCGAAACAAGGACTTGACCTGCTCCGGCGTGGCGCTGGTGGCGACGTCGAAATCTTTGGGGCGCAAGCCCAGCAGCAAATCGCGCACCGCTCCGCCCACGATGTAGGCCTCATGGCCGGCGCGCTTGAGGGTGTGCAGCACATCGAGCGCGCGGCCATCGACCAGCGAGGGGTCGATGCCGTGCACCGCCACCGGCACGTCTTCGCGCTTGCCAAAGGGGGTGGCGCTGGCCTTGCGCGTTTTGCCCAGTAAGCGGTTGATAAAAGAGGTGATCATGCCGGTGCGGTATCAAATAGGTCGAGAATAGGCCAGCCGCGTTGTTGCGCCAGCGCGCGCAAGCCAGCCGAAGGGTTGGTGGCCACCGGCACGTCGGCTTTTTCGAGCAAGGGCAGGTCGTTGAGGGAGTCGGAATAAAACGTGGTGTGCACCTGGCCCCAGCCCAAGCCGCGCGCGGCCAGCCATTGCTCTAGGCGCTGCACCTTGCCTTCGCGAAACGAGGGCGTGCCCGCGATCTCGCCACTGTACCAGCCATCGGGGCCGCGCGCCAGTTCGACCGCCAGCAGTTCGTCGATGCCGAACGCGTGCGCGATCGGGCGCGTGACGAACTCGTTGGTGGCGGTGATGATGAGCAGCGCGTCGCCGGCGCGGCGGTGGCGCTCGATCAGCTCGAATGCGGCGGGCCGCAGCTGCGGCGTGATCACTTCGCGCATGTATTGTTGGTGCGCGGCGGCGGCGGCCTGCGCACCGCGCTCGCGCACGGCGGCGGTGCTGAAGCGCACGTAGTCGTGAATGTCGAGCGCGCCGGCTTGGTACTGGGCAAAAAATTCGTCGTTGCGGCGCGTGAAGGTTTCGGCGTCGGTCCAGCCGATGCGGGTGGTGAACTGGCCCCAGGCGTGGTCAGAGTCCAGTGGCAGCAAGGTGTGGTCGAGGTCAAATAGGGCCAGCTTCATGGGAGGGGGCGTTGGTGGTGGGCTTGCGAATGGGTGCTTGAATATGGGGCTGGGTGGGGCCGCTCATGCGTGCTCATCGAGCATGGCTTTGAGCAAGGGGATGCTCAGCGGCCGCTGGGTGCGCAGGGCGTAGCCGTCGAGCCGCTCGAGCAGCGCCATCAGGCTGCCGAGCTCGCGCGCAAAGCGGTTGAGCATGAAATCGAGCAGCTCGTCGGGCACCAAGAGCCCGCGCACGCTGGCGGCTTGGCGCAGCACGCGGCGGCGCTCGGCGTCGCTCAAGACCGGCAATTGGAACACATGGCCCCACGCCAGCCGGGTGCGCAGGTCGGGGCGCAGATCGAGGTCGGCCGGTGGCCGGTCGGCGGCGGCCAGCACCCAGCGCGCGCGGCCGTCGGTGGGCGTGAGCGCGTTGATGCACCAGTTGAAGGCCAGCGCCTGCTGCGCGCTGCCGTAGTGCTGGCAGTCGTCGAGCAGCACGGCGCTCCAGCTCTCATCAAAATCGGGCAGCACCTGGGAGCTGGTGTCGAGCCAACCCACCGCCAACCCCTGCTGCTGCAGCGCCAGCCGCACCGCGTGCAGCAGGTGCGTTTTGCCGGTGCCGGGCGCGCCCCAAATAAAAGTGGGCACGGTGGCGCGCTGCGGCTGCGCCAGCAGCTGACGCAGGTGCGCCAAGGCCGGCTGCTCGGTGTCGAGGTCGGTGAGGAAATTGTCGAGCGCGGGCGGCGCGGCCAGCCCCAAATCGAGCACCAGTTGCTGCATCGTGGCTCAGGCGGGCGGGTTCCCGGGGGCGTGCGCAACGGGCGGGGTCGCCAAGGCCGGCCCTGTGGCGGGGGCGGCATCAGCAAAAGCGGCAGGCGCAGCCACCCGATCCATGCCGTCGGTGTAGAGCGCGCTGCTTTGGTACAGCGCCTGCAAGCGGCGCAAGGCCACCACCAGCACCGCGCTCACCGGCAAGGCGATCAGCACCCCGATAAAACCAAACAGGTGCCCAAAGGCCATCAGGGCAAAAATCACGGCGATCGGGTGCATACCGATGCGCCCGCCCAGCAGGCGCGGCGTCAGGAACATGCTCTCTAGGGTCTGACCCAGCATAAAGACGGCGCCCACCAGCAACACCCCCCACAGATCACCAAACTGCAGCAGCGCTGCCAGCAGGCCCAGCACCATCCCGACGCCAAAGCCGAGGAAGGGCACGAACATCGCCAAGCCGGTAAAGACGCCTATGGGCAGCGCCAGATCGAGCCCGACCAGCATCAGCCCGACGGTAAAAAACACCGCCATGCTGCTCATGACCAGCAGTTGGCCGCGCAGGTACTGCCCCAGCACCTGGTCGGTCTCATCCAGAAAACGCTGCGTCGGGGCGCGCCAGCGCGGTGGCACCAGCAGCTTGGTGTTTTCAACCAGCCAGTCCCAGTCCAGCAACAGGTAATAGGCGGCAATCGGGGTGAGCACCAGAAAACCCAGCGCCGCCAGCAAGACGCTGCCGCCGATGCGCAACGACGACAACAGGTACTCGATCCACTGCCCCTCCTCGCCGCTGATGAGCCGCTGCAGCAGCTCGCGCACCATCGCCACGTCGATCTGCGCGTTCAGCCCAAAACGCGCGGCCAAAGGGCCGATCCAAGCGTTGAAATTTTCCAGCAGCAGCGGAATCTGGTCGCGCAGCAGCGGCACTTGGTGCGTGATCACAGGCACGATCAGCAGCATCACCGCCAGCAGCACCAGCAGCAGCAACGTGAGCGCCAGCCCGGCCCCGACCCAGCGCGGCACCCCGCGCCCATGCAGGCGCTCCACCGCCGGGTGCAGGGCGTAGGCCAGCACCGCCGCGACCAAAAAGGGCATCAGCACCGGGGCCAGCAGATCCAGCAGCAGCCACGCCACCACAGCCAAGCTGAGCCAGGCGAGCACGCGCAACTGCGCAGGGGTGAGCAACATCGGAGGGGCAGACAAGGTGAGCAGGCGGGGTGAAAGAGCAGGCCGGTAAAATCAACACATTCTATAGTGCCCACATCACATGACCACGACACCCCTCTCCTACAAAGACGCCGGCGTTGACATCGAGGCCGGCGACGCGCTGGTCGAGCGCATCAAGCCCTTGGCCAAAAAAACCCTGCGCGAAGGCGTGCTGGCGGGCATCGGCGGCTTTGGCGCGCTGTTTGAAGTGCCCAAGCGCTACCGCGAACCGGTGCTGGTCTCGGGCACCGACGGCGTGGGCACCAAGCTCAAGCTGGCCTTCGAGTGGCAGCTGCACGACACGGTGGGCATCGACCTCGTGGCCATGAGCGTCAACGACGTGCTGGTGCAAGGCGCCGAGCCGCTGTTTTTCCTCGACTACTTTGCCTGCGGCAAGCTGGATGTCGATACCGCGGCGGCGGTGGTGGGCGGCATCGCGCGCGGCTGCGAACTGGCGGGCTGCGCCCTGATCGGCGGTGAGACCGCCGAAATGCCGGGCATGTACCCGGCGGGCGAGTACGATCTGGCCGGTTTTTGCGTCGGGGCGGTGGAAAAAGCGCGCATCCTCACCGGACAGACCGTGGCCAGCGGCGACGCGGTGCTGGGCCTGGCCTCCAGCGGCGTGCACTCGAATGGCTTTTCGCTGCTGCGCAAGTGCCTCGAGCGCGAGGCCTCCAAGCTGCCCGCCACCCTCGACGGCCAGCCGCTGCGCCAAGCCATCATGGCGCCCACGCGCATCTACGTGCGCAGCGTGTTGCAGGCGCTGGCGCAGCACCCCTTCGATGCGCCAGCGGGCGGCATCAAGGCGCTGGCGCACATCACCGGCGGCGGTTTGCTGGAAAACATTCCGCGCGTGCTGCCCGATCACTTGGCAGCCGAACTGGTGTCGGGCAGCTGGCCGCAGAGCGAGCTCTTTGCCTGGCTGCAGCGCAGCGCCGGCATCGACGATTTCGAGATGAACCGCACCTTCAACAACGGCATCGGCATGGTGCTGGTGGTCGATGCCGCCGCCGCCGACGCGGTGGCCGCCACCTTGCGCGCCCAAGGTGAAACGGTGTACGCCATCGGCCAGATCGCGGCGCGCGGCACCGGGGCGGCGGTGCGGGTGGGCTAACCCCAAACCGCAGCAAACCGCAGCGGCGCGGCTCCCGGCTACATCCGCACCAGCCGCTTGAGCTTCACCCCAGCCAGCAGCAGGGTGCCAAAATAGACCAGCGCCGCGCCCACCATCAGCCCGAGCATGGCCAGCAGGCGTTGCCACACCACCACATCCTCGTGCAGCCAGTCAAACTGGCTGCTGCCCCATAGCAAAAACAGCGCCAGCAGCGCGCTGGCGGCCAGCACCTGCAGCGCCAGCACCAGCCAGCCCGGCTGCGGTTGGTAGGAACCGCGGCGCAGCAGCCCGATCAGCAGCCAGCCGGCGTTGATCAGGGCCCCCAGCCCGATGGCCAGCGCCAGCCCGGCGTGCGCCATGGTGGGCACCAGCAGCAGGTTGAACACCTGCGTCAGCACCAGCACCACGATGGCGATGCGCACCGGGGTTTTGATGTCTTGCTTGGCGTAAAAGGCCGGGGCCAGAATCTTGATCGCAATCAGCCCCACCAGCCCCACGCCGTAGCCCATCAGGGCCAGCGCGGTCTGGCGCACATCGAAGGCCGTGAAGGCGCCGTAATGAAACAGCACCGACACCAGCGGCACGGCGATGGTCAGCAGCGCCACCGCGCTGGGCACGGCCAGCACCAGCACCAGCCGCAGGCCCCAGTCGAGCATCTGGCTGTAGCGCGCCGGGTCGGCGGCGGCGCTGGCGGCCGCCAGTTGCGGCAGCAGCACCACGCCCAGCGCCACCCCCAGCAGCGCGGTCGGGAACTCCATCAGCCGGTCGGCAAAAGTGAGCCAGCTCACGCTGCCCGTGGCCAGATGCGAAGCGATCTGGGTGTTGATGAGCAGCGAAATCTGCGCCACGCTCACCCCCAGCAGCGCCGGCAGCATGAGCGTGAGGATGCGCTGCGTGCCCGGGTGCTGCCAGGCCGCGCGCACCTTGGACCAGCGCAGCGCCACCCGAGGCAGCAGCCCCAGGCGCTTGAGGGCCGCCAGCTGCACCGCCAGCTGCAAGGTGCCGCCGAGCAACACGCCACCGGCCAGCGCCATGATCGGCTCGATGCCCATCGATTCAAACCACGGCGCGCCCCAAGCCGCCGCTAGGATCAGCCCGACATTGAGCAGCACCGGCGTGGCCGCCGGCACGGCAAAGCGCTTCCAGGTGTTGAGCACCCCGGCCGCCAGCGCCACCAGCGACATGAAGCCGATGTAGGGGAACATCCAGCGCGTCAGCGCCACCGTCACGTCAAAGGTGTAGGGGTCGCGCGCCAGCCCGGAGGCCATGGCCCACACCAGCAGCGGTGCCGCCAGCACGCCCACGATGCACGTCAGCGTCAGCGCCCAGGCCAGCACCGTGGCCACGCGGTCGATCAGGTCTTTGGTGGCCTCATCGCCCTCTTGCGCGCGGGTGGCGGCCAGCACCGGCACAAACGCCTGGCTGAAGGCGCCTTCGGCAAACAGGCGCCGCAGCAGGTTGGGAATGCGAAAGGCGACGTTGAAAGCGTCGGTCATGGCGCTCACGCCAAAGGTGGCGGCGATGAGCAGATCGCGCACCAAACCGCTGATGCGCGACAGCAGGGTGAGCAGCGAGACGACTGAGGCGGATTTAAAGAGCGACACAGCGCGAGTGTAGCCTTGGCACTAGAATGAATTGCTCCCACGATCGCTGCGCTCGCCACCACTCAAAGGGGATGCGCGGGTGGCTACGGGCGGTCGGGCGCTTATAAAATGATTCTTATGCCGATTTTCAACGCCGACCTACACTGCCACTCCACCGTTTCCGACGGCACCCTCACGCCCGAGGTGCTGGCGGCGCGCGCCAAAGCCAACGGGGTCGAGCTCTGGGCCCTGACCGACCACGACGAAGTCAGCGGCCAGCAGCGCGCCATCGACGCCGCGCGCGCCTTGGCGCTGCCCTACCTCACCGGCACCGAGATCTCGGTCAGCTTTTTCGAGCTCACGGTGCACATCGTCGGGCTCGGTTTTGACCACACCCACCCGGCACTGCTGCAGGGCCTGGAGCGCACGCGCAGCGGCCGCAGCGAGCGCGCACTAGAAATGGCGCAGCAGTTGCGCCTGGTCGGCATCCCCGGTGTCTTCGAGGGGGCGCTCAAATACGTCAGCAACCCGGAGCTGATTTCGCGCGCCCATTTTGCGCGCTACCTGGTCGAGGCCGGGGTGTGCAAAGACGTGCAAGAGGTGTTTCGCAAATACCTCACCGACGGCAAACCCGGCTTCGTGCCACACCGCTGGGCCAGCTTGGGCGACGCGGTGCGCTGGATCGTCGAGGCCGGCGGCGTGGCGGTGATCGCGCACCCGGCGCGCTACAACCACCCCAACGCCACCCAAGAGTACGCCCTGTTCAGCGAATTCAAGGCCCATGGCGGGCAAGCGGTGGAGGTGCTCACCGGCAGCCACAGCAGCGCCGAAGCGGCCCAGTACGCCGAGATGGCGCTCGAGTTTGGCCTTGCGGCATCGCGCGGCTCCGATTTCCACAGCCCCGGCGAGAGCCACTGCGATCTGGGCGCCCTGCCCACGCTCGACGCGCGCTTGCAGCCGGTGTGGGATTTGCTGGCACACCGTGTCCACTGAAGCCGCGCGCTTGGTGCAGCCACGCGCGCTGCTGGGCATTGCCTTTGTGGTGCTGGCGGTGGCCTGCTTTGCGGCGCTGGATGCCACCGTCAAGCTGCTGGGTGCCAGCATCTCGGTGCTCATGGTGGTGTGGTTTCGCTACACCTTTCAGGCGCTGGTCATGGCCGCGGTGGTGCTGCCCACGCGCGGCTGGCGTTCGCTGGCCACGCGCCAGCCGCTGCTGCACGCGCTGCGCGGGCTGCTGCTGCTGGCGGTGAGCACGCTGAGCTTTGTCAGCGTGCAGCACATGCCGCTGGGCGAGTTCACCGCCATGATCATGCTCACGCCGCTGGTGGTGACGCTGCTGGCGGCCGTATTTTTGCGCGAAGCCGTGAGCCGCCTGCGCTGGCTGCTGGTCTGGGGCGGGTTTGCTGGGGCCTTGCTCATCATCCAGCCCACCGGGGCCGCGTTGGGCTGGTTTGTGCTGGTGCCGCTGCTCATGGTGCTGCTGTACGCCGCGTTCCAGATTTTGACCAGCCGCATGGCGCGCAGCGAAGACGCCATGACCATGCACTGCTACACCGGCTGGACCGGGGCCGCGCTGATGACGCTGGCCCTGCCTTGGGTCTGGCAGACCATCCCCGACTTGCGCACGCTGGCGCTGCTGTGCCTGGCGGGGCTGTGCGGCACCGTGGGGCATTTTTTGTTCATCCAGGCTTTTGCGCGCGCGCCGGCCTCTACCCTAGCCCCCTACATGTATCTGCAAGTGGGCTTTGCGCTGCTGCTGGGTTGGCTGCTGTTTGGCCACCTGCCGGGGCTGTGGGCCTGGGTGGGCATGGGCCTGATCGTGCTCTGCGGCGCGACCCTGGTCTGGCTCACAGCGCGCCAACCCAAAATCGACTGATTTTTACCCTGTACGCATGTCGCAGTATTTTCAACTCCACCCCGACAACCCGCAACCGCGCCTGCTCAAGCAAGCGGTGCAAGCGCTGCACCACGGCGGCGTGCTGGCGCTGCCCACCGACTCCAGCTACGCGCTGGTCTGCCACCTCGACGACAAAGACGCGGTCGAGCGCCTGCGCCGCATCCGCGGCGTCGATGCCAAGCACCCGCTCACGCTGCTGTGCCGCGACCTGAGCGAACTGTCCAGCTACGCGCGCGTGAGCAACGCCCAGTTTCGCCTGCTCAAACTCGGCACCCCCGGCCCCTACACCTTTGTGCTCGAGGCCAGCAAAGAGGTGCCGCGGCGCCTGAGCCACCCGGCGCGCAAAACCATCGGGCTGCGCGTGCCGGCGCACAAGGTGCTGCAAGCGCTGCTGGAACTGCACGGCGCGCCGCTGCTGGGCACCACCCTGATCGAGCCCGGCGCCAGCGAGCCCCTGAACGATGCGAACGAAATCCGCCAGCGCCTCGAGCACAGCCTGGCCGCCGTGATCGACGCCGGCGCCTGTGCGCTGGAGCCCACCACCGTGCTCGACCTCACGCCCATGGCCCAGGGCGAGGCGCCGCAGCTGCTGCGCCAGGGCCAAGGCAGCTTGGCCGCGCTCGGGTTGTAAGCCCCACCGAGCCCATACGCCGCACCGCTGCACTGCTGAGACAATACACCCCATGGACATCGCCGCCCTGCTGCAAACCATCGCCGTCTTTGCGCTGCCGGTGTTGTTTGCCATCACCATCCACGAGGCCGCGCACGGCTACGCGGCGCGCTACTTTGGCGACCCCACGGCCTGGATGCTGGGGCGCATCACGCTCAACCCGGCCAAGCACATCGACCCGCTGGGCACCATCGCGCTGCCGCTGCTGCTGCTGTTTGCCACCAGCGGCGCTTTTTTGTTTGGCTACGCCAAGCCGGTGCCGGTGAATGCCGCGCGCCTGCGCCGCCCCAAAACCGATATGGTCTGGGTGGCGCTGGCCGGCCCGGCCTCCAACGTGGTGCAGGCGCTGCTGTGGGTGATCTTTGGCTACCTGCTGCTGGCGCTGGGCATCCACGAGCCGTTTTTGCTCGAAATGTCGCAAGCCGGGCTGCTGGTCAATCTGGTGCTGTTTGTGCTCAACATGCTGCCGCTGCCGCCGCTGGATGGCGGGCGCATCTTGGTCGGGCTGCTGCCCGCGCAACCGGCGCAAGCCGTCGCGCGCATCGAACCCTTTGGCTTCATCATCGTGCTGGTGCTGCTGTTCACCGGTTTGCTGGGCACCTACTGGCTGCGCCCGCTGATGGCGCTTTCGGCCGACCTGATCCAAACCGTGCTCACGCCGCTGCGCTGGTTGCTGCTGTAGATCTACCCCCTTTTTAGTCGAACCCTTCATGCAAACCTTGCGCGTTCTCACCGGCATCAAGCCTTCGGGCACCCCGCACTTGGGCAATTATGTGGGCGCCATCCGGCCGGCGCTGCGCTCGAGCGCGCTGGGCAGCGTCGATGCCTTTTATTTTCTGGCCGACTACCACGCCCTCATCTCCACCCACGAACCCGAGCGCGTGCAGCGCTCGACGCTCGAAATCGCCGCCACCTGGCTGGCCTGCGGCCTCGACCCGCAGCGCGTCACGTTTTACCGCCAGTCCGACATTCCCGAAACCACCGAGCTCACCTGGTTGCTCACCTGCGTCTGCGGCAAAGGGCTGCTCAACCGCGCCCACGCCTACAAGGCGGCGCTGGACAAAAATGCCGCCAGCGGCGCTGAGCCCGACGAGGGCGTGAGCGCCGGCTTGTTCATGTACCCGGTGCTGATGGCCGCCGACATCCTGCTCTTTAACGCGCACCAAGTGCCGGTGGGGCGCGACCAGGTGCAGCACATCGAAATGGCGCGCGACCTCGCTTCCAGCTTCAACCACCTCTACGGCCCGCACTTCACCCTGCCCGAGGCCGTGGTCGAGGCCCAAGTGGCCACCCTGCCCGGGCTCGATGGGCGCAAGATGAGCAAGAGCTACGACAACACCATCCCGCTGTTTGCGCCGCCCGAGCAGCTCAAAAAACTGATCTTCGGCATCGTCACCGACTCGCTGGCGCCGGGCCAGCCCAAGCAGACCGAGGGCTCGGCGCTGTTCCAGATTTACCAGGCCTTTGCCAGCGCCGACGAAAGCGCCGCGCTGGCGCGCGCCTATGCACAGGGCATAGGCTGGGCCGAAGCCAAACAGCTGCTGTACGAGCGCATCGAGGCCGAAATCGCGCCGCTGCGCGCGCGCTACCTCGAGCTCATGGCGCGCCCGCACGAGGTGGAAGCGCTGCTGCAAGCCGGCGCCGCCAAGGCGCGGCGCAGCGCCACGCCCTTTGTCCAGCGCCTGCGCCATGCGGTGGGGTTGCGGCCGCTGGTGGGGGGTGCTGCGTTGGGCTCGGTTGCCAGAGCCGGGTCGGGTACTGCCGCGGCGGGGGATGATGGTGCGGCGGCAGCCTTGGCTGGTGGCGGCCAAGCGGCCCCCGCAGCAGCCAACGCCCCTGCCGCCAAAGCCGCCCTGCCCACCTTCAAGCAGTACCGCGAACCCGACGGCCGCTTTGCCTTCAAGCTCACCGACGCCCGCGGCCAGCTGCTGCTGAAAAGCCTGGGCTTTGCCACCCCGCAAGAAGCGGCGCAAGCCATCGCCCGCCTCAAAGCCGCCGGCTACAGCGCCTGCCCCGAACTGCACCCGCTGTTGCAACTGGGTGCGCAGCATGCCGATGCGGATGCGGGTGCGTCCCAAGCCGACGCCGCCTTGGCAGCGCTGCGGACAGCCGGTTAGCGCGCAGCACCCCAGACCCTCTAGGCTTTTGTGAGAGTCTCTAGCGGCCCCGGTAGTAGTCCGCCGGCTCGCCATGGCCCTGCGAGGGTCGGTTTTGAGCCTGCTACAATTGCAGGCTCGACACGCGGAGAGATGGCAGAGTGGTCGAATGCGCCGGACTCGAAATCCGGTATACGGTTGTACCGTATCGAGGGTTCGAATCCCTCTCTCTCCGCCAGAACAAGTCCTGCTAACTCGCTCAGTCGGGTTGTCAGGCGCTCAGAGCCCCGCACCACGCGGGGCTTTTTGCTATGGGCTCCTGACTGACCCCATGCCCACCCACCCCCGAAACTCGTCTCAAACCCCGTTTCGTCTCAGAACCTCCTGACTTTTTCGCCGTGGTACGGCGGCAGGGGGTTGGCGAAAAACAGGGGTTTAGGCGCCGTACTGATTAGCAATTGAGACTATTTCGATTGGAGAGAGCGACCTTGGTCTCTCCATTTGAGGGGGCACAGATCGAGCGAAAACACATAGATCCCGTCGAATGATTGTTTGCACCTGCCTGCACTCCGGTTAGGCGTGAAGCCAATGAACACCTCTGGGTTGGTTCCTGACGCTTCAGAACTGATAGAGGCTTTGGATGAGTTTTTGTACTACAATAAACAGGTAGTTTTATGCATGCGAAGAACATCAAAGGAGTCATCAATGGGAAGACCGCCGCTAGCCCAAACTCGTGAAAACGTTACGAGCATCAGGCTCACCACTCACGAACGAAATGAGATGGAGGAAGTTTCGGCCACCCTAGGCTTCAAGTCTCTGGGCGACTACTTGCGGCACCTGCACAATGTCTCTGTGGCCCCCATGCGAAAGCAGCGCGAACAACTTCACGGTCGAGACTTCGGAAAGTTAAACGAAGCCCACAGGACTTCATTGGGAAGAATTTTGCAGGGTAACTCGCTTGAGTATCTTCATCATGCAGCCAAGCCTGAGTCAGTTAATTTGATAATGACTTCACCGCCATTCGGTCTTGTGCGCAAAAAGACATACGGCAATGAGGATGCAGCCGAGTACTGTGAGTGGTTTAGGCCTTTTGCCGAAGGATTTCACCGAGTCCTAAAGTCCGATGGAAGTCTAGTCATCGATATTGGTGGGGCATGGAAGTCAGGTACTCCAACTAGATCTCTTTACCATTTCAAGCTTTTGGTGATGCTATGCGAAGAGTACGGTTTTCACCTCGCGCAAGAGCATTACTGGTGGAATCCGGCGAAATTACCGAGCCCCGCCGAATGGGTTAATGTCAGAAGAGTTCGAGTCAAGGATGCCGTCAATTGCGTCTGGTGGCTTTCGAAGACCCCTTTCCCAAAAGCCAGTAATAAGCGCGTACTGAGTCCCTATTCGGACTCGATGAAGAGTCTTCTTAAAAACGGCTACAGCGCAAAGCTACGTCCTTCGGGGTATGACATCTCAGACAAGTTTTCCAAAGACAACGGAGGCGCAGTTCCGCCAAATCTATTAGCTATCGCAAACACCGAAAGCAATGGTGTTTATCAAGACTATTGCCGTGAGAATGGAATCGACATCCATCCGGCTCGCTTTCCGGCACTCTTGCCGGAATACTTTATCCGAATGCTCACAGATCCAGGCGACATGGTGCTCGACCCGTTTGGCGGATCTTGCGTAACAGGGATGGTGGCTGAGACCTTGAAGCGAAAATGGACGTGCGTCGAGTTGTCAAGTGAATACATTCGAGGCGGCATGGCCCGCTTTCAATCTGCGGCGCTGGAAGCCGCAAGAGGAAAGTCAACTTTATATTCGATTAATACGCCGTGCGCGCAGCCGGTCGATGAGTCACAGGTTCTACTGAACCCAAATGGGGGCCAGACCAGGTAGCTAGGTGAGGCTGGCCCTTCGACACACCCGGCGGGCCAATTCAAGAAATCGTCCTCGAGTTATATCGTCGAATTCAGCAATTGTCAGCTTGTCTAAAGTGGTTGTTTCTGGCTTATAGTGATAAAGCTTACGCATTACCACTGCACAATCCGCTAGAGGCGTCTCTTCGAAGCGCGGTCCCTTTTTCGACTCCTGTCGGCACGCACCCACTAATGACTCTGTAGCTTGCCGGATGACCTCGTTTTCAACGGCTGGCCCGGACGCGTCAGCGCATTGAATGAACGAGATGCACGAATTAGTTCGTGTGTCTCTCACAGCTACCATCGATTGACAATCATCCGTATAGAAATCCACTGGCCGGTGCCACCCAATTTCGAAGGGACCGACGTTGGTCATAATGCCATCCGAAGCGATCGACGAATTCCATGTCAGTGGGTGTCCGCTTGCGACAGATAAGGCCTCAGACACAGCTAGTCCTCCCGCCATTTCCAATAGCCGCTGGTCCCCGAGATGGTCGAACAACGTATCCAAAAAAACGCGCCGCAAAGCGAATGGTGCTAGGCGACACAGCCCTTGGTAAATGCGAAGACAATCTGCCGCTTTCGGATGCAGCCCTGACTTAGTCCGGCGGGCAAAGTTGATAGTTGCTTCTCGTGGCTCCGAGCGTCCAATTCTCCCTGTGATTGCTCTGCTGAGAGCAGGTAAAGCTAGAGCTCTCTTGTGAACTGCAAGACGATCAATCAGTGTGTGTTTGTTGTAGCCGTGGTTACTTTCCAGCGACTTTGAAATCTCATCCCGCGCGAGCTTCAAAGTCCAAGCTACCACTTGCTGCCACATTAAAGATTCCCTTGAGGGCACCAACTCATTCACGACAAATAAGCTGGGATCTGTTGTGAGATGCTGTTGCAATATCGTTTCGCGCGCTTCAATTGACCCGGTAATTTGCCCGAAGTGGATGGCCGCCTCCAGCGTCTTACCTTGGCGCACGCCAGGATGCCGGCCTATTGCGCCCAGTGCGATTTCGTGTGTGTCGGTGGACATCGCCCAAGCAAGAAGCAAGGCATCGCGCTCAGATCGGGCCTCTGATGTGGGCAACAATCGCCCCCCTGGGGCAAGCCGTTTGTAGCTACCCAGAACAACACCAAGGCAGAACCGTAATACGGTGTCGATAGAGTTAATGTTCAAAGGGTCAGATCCAGCAGTCTACGTTCCATCTCCGAGGCTGCCTCCTCAGATAAATTCCACGCGACCGAAAGAGCCGAGGCAATGTCAACAGCCTCGTCTTTACTGATTCCATCGAGAAGCGGAATGAATGTTGCTGCGAAGGCAGCCACAAAAACCCGTTGGGTCGATGGAAGAGGTGTGGAAAGGAAATCGATCGATTTATCCACAGATGCCGCCAGCTTCAAGAAGTCGATGGCAGGGGCAGGCCCTAATTCACGAAACCCGCAAACAATTTTCCAAGCGTCAGCCACCGGATTAGGTAACAGGTCGTCGTAGGGTACCTTCAGCAGGGCGAGCTTGGCGAGCATGGTGTGGACGAAGCTACGAAGGTCAGTAGGGACACCGATCCGAATCCAAGTGAAGCGGCGCGTCATCGCTAGACTCACCTGCTCCAGCTGATTTTTGTCGGCTGTGTTGAGCGTGCAAATCATCGCCCAGTTGCGGCCTGGAGCGAACTCGTGCGGAGCCATAGCCGGGTTGGTCTTGGGAAGCAGTCGATAAAAGGGACTTGCGGGATCCTCAACGTCGACTCGGTACTGAAGGGAGGTAGCATGTCCAGAAAGCACCGAAAACAAAGGGCCAATTACCTTGTCGATGGGGCAGCGGTTAAGCTCGTCGATGATGATGGGTTTGTGAAAATTCCGAAGCATGACACCAGGAATGAATCCCATTTTCCCGGGACCCAACGGCTGATACCCACCTACGAGGTCCTGCGAACTCCATGAAGATGAGCCGGTAAGCAGTGTGTATTGATCTCCGGTGCCATCCCCGACTTCCCCAATGCTCTCCGCAACATACTGGGCTAGCGTCGTCTTCCCAGTTCCCGGAGGGCCATGAAAAATGAAGTGACGCTTGCCAGCCCTAAGCGAGCCATTAATTAAGTCGTAGACTTCTTCAGGAACTCCGAAAAGCTCGGGTGATGGGATGATATTTGGTGAATCCGCAACGCCATCGTCGATTGCGGGGAACCAAAGCAGCGGCCCAAATCAATCTCGAGCCGGGTTAACTCTCCAGGATCGATTGGGTCGTAGGCATACGTTTCGGCTGTACCTGATGCAAGCCAGGCTTGCAGAGCGTCAGTAGCTTCCTCATAAGTTATCGTCCGTCCGCTGGGTAGTTCAAGCGGCTGCCTGGGAGCCAGAGTCATCACCAAGCTGATCTGCTGAATCTTTACGCTTGATTTGGCGTCACCGCGGCCCTTGTAAAAGATCTCGCTACGTTCTGCTGAAAAGTCACTCAGTGAATCACCTGAAGTTCCCACTGGTAGTGGCCTACCAAAAGCGAATTGGACGATCCATTCCCATTCGCTTGGAAACGTATAGGACCCTTCATCCAATTTAACCGAGGGCATAAGTCGAAACGCAGCTAAAGCGCATCGGCCCTGTCCGTTATTTATATATCCAACTGTTCCCGCGCCTTGTAGTGGTTCGCCCTCTTCATTGCGGGCGAGGTCCACCGTTAGCTCGGAACCCGTAGCGTCGATGCGAACTATCCATCGCGGTGGCTTGCTGCTGATATTTGATGGGGTAGCCCAATAGCCAGTTTTCTCCGAAATCGGTTCCGATAATTCGAGGTCGCGGGTTCCGCAGGTCCTGCGGTCATAGGAGAAGTTGCGAAGCGGGGCGGAGCAAGCGGAGCGTGCGGCAGCTTCGGCGCCAAGAATATTTTTTTGTATTGTTGCCAAGATATTGCCCTTCTTATAGGCCTCGATGCGTTGCGCTGCTTAATTCATGACTCGTATGAAGAGTTTGACGACTCCTCATCGATTTCACTTTCATCCTCAGATGACCCGGTGAATTTCCAAAGGCTAGATTCGGCGTCATAAGTGGCATCAATGTTTTGCAGAATGCCGCTAAGCTGCTGTCGGTCCACTTTGCGTTTGGCGATTCGTTCCACAAATAATTGCAGATCGCCTCTGGGCAGGCCATTAGGGTGAGCTTTGAGGGTTGAAGTAGCCGCTTCCCATATAGAAATGCGGCGCGATTCGCCCCATGGCTGTAGATAGCAGTACTGGCCCTTGTCCATTCGCAAACCGTCCGTGTTTGCGACTGAAGTCAGCATTGAGACCTCGGCCTCACTGCTCAGACCTAAGAATGCAGCGACCTCTGACACGTGCATACCTTCCTGCCGGACTGAAAGCTCCTTGAGTAGGCGGTAGGCAAGCATCCGGGCATGCTGCATGTCTAAATCCCTCCCCTCCAATCCCCAAAGTCCTGGCCCAAGCCTGACTAATGGGCTTGATGCCCATATTTGGAAATGGGTGTTGAGGCCGCGCCCCTCAATCAGCCTCGACCGGATCTGAGCTGTGCTCATCGGTTTTCCCTCTTCCTCTAGCAGCGAGACGATAGCTTGCTTGACATCGAGGCGAGCATCAGCGTTTTCACTCCATTTACCGCGAACGCCCCAAATCATGCGGCGCAGGTAGACAAGATTGGTAGAGTTAGATAGAGCAATGTTTATGATGTATTTGGTCAGCCGACCCTCATATTCGAAGCCGCGATTGAGAAGCTCTTCATAGAGTTCGCTGCTATGCCATTGCTTCGAAGAAGATCCGCCGGAGATGATGTCTTCGACCTCTGCACGTATGGCCAGCATCTGCGAGGGATTGAGCGGACAGTGCTTCATCAGCCCATAAGTACCGCGCCCGTAAAGTAAGCCGACTTCGGACGCTGCCCTTTGAATATTGCGAGCATTGGTGGCTTCATAGGCAGAATACGCGCCCACGCGTCTCTGTATCTCTTCAATGTGCAAGGGCGAGTCAGATGCCTGCAAAACGCCTGACACCAAAGCCGACGCTGACTTACCAAAGCCTGCCAGAATCCGAGACCCATCAGGGAGGACAGACCAAACGCAGAATTTAGAGACCTCTTCTAGCAGAGCCTCACGCATATCCTCCCCTTTACCGATGAGAACGCTTGCTGCTTGAGAGAGCGCATCACCTTCGCTAAGGTTCTGATCTGCTATGGCCATTAGGAGGCTTTTGGCCTCATCATTAGCTTCTATCCATTGCCTCTGACTCAATGATGAAATCACTGGCATGTCGCTCCAATTCAGGATATTGAAGCGAAGGCGTTTAATATGTTCGGATACTTCTCGAAGCGGATTGATAAGTTGCTCTACGCCCTCAAACCAAGGGTCAATAGCGGAAAGTCCATGAAGGAAGAGGGGAGAGGTTCTCCCTTGTAGGTGCTCATTCACCCTGCGGGATAGTTCATCCCAAAAAGGATGGTTGTGAACTTTTCTGTAAAGCTTGACTTCTATCTGACGAACCCGTTCACGTGTTACGCCAATTTGATCCGCAATTTGCTTGAGAGTCATCGGCTCGCAGCGGAACCCGAGGCGGCCAGCCCAAACGCCTCGCTCGTTTGGGGTTAATTTTTGGGCCACTTCGACGAAGCCGCTGGTGACGTTTACTGATATGTCTGCATTAAATTGAGAATGGTTTTCATCGTCTACGTTCGAGTCCTCGGAGCCCTCGTTTGAGTCTGAGGCGATATCTTCGAGGTCGGCGGGTACCACCCATTCTAGTTTGGGTGCAGCAACCTTCAATGGGCTCCCAGTCATGAACAGGTGGACCATTTCCCGGCTAATCTCATGAACCGATTTCTGGCCTAGGTTCGGAAGTTTGTATAAACCTTTAAGTCCATATTTGGAGAAGTCTTCTATGACTTTTATCCCGTGTGCAGCGCACACGTTACTTGATCGAACTGTTAAATTTAGCTGGACAATCGGAGCACTCAAAAGCCAAGGTGGTGCGGATCTGAGTTGATCGATAAGTGAGTTGGCGTTTGGCTTCTCTCCTTCTAATATTTCATATCGGAGTAGACCGCTTACATAACGGGTTTCCACATCCAATTTGGCTTCGTTAAGTAGGTATGAGTCCTCATCCCAAATTCCGGAGGCGTAAAGTTTTTGGGCCAAGCCAGCCTCGAGCTTTGAAAGCGTGGCGATCCACCCCCTAGGCCCAGTGTTCTCGGGGGAGGGCATTTGGGAAATTGGCTGCACCGGGAGCGGCGGCGTCTCGTCGGGTTGCTCGACTTGGTATCCGAAACCATCCAGGGCAGCATGGAATGAACTCTCCCCTGCCGATCCGATCGACTTTAGGCTTGCTCGAACTGGGAGGGGCATAGTGCCCATCGCACCGTTCGATAGGAAGACAAGTCCTTCTTGTTTGGAGAGCAAGTCCTCAACGGCTTTCGTATCTGGCCGTTCGAAGCCCACGTGTACCCCTACTGGATACTGCCTTCCGCCATTTGCGGCTATGGCGGCTTCCAGGAGCGGCTCAAAGTCTCGGAAAACTTGGCAGTGCCACTGCTCATTCGCACCTCGGGCGAACAGGAATGCACGAATTGGCCTCATCGGTTCAAGATGCCTTTTCTGCAGCTGCGTTCACCAGGGATGCGACATCCAGGAAGCCCCCCTTAAAACGCTCATGCATCTCCTTGATGCCCCAATCAGCCAATCGTTCGGCGTAGCCATATACGCTCTGACCTTCAAGATTCACCAATATGCGGATGGCTGCTGCGATTTCGCCCGTGGGGTCCAGTGTGGAGACAGCGATGAAATTCCGATTCTCGGCCGACAATTCTTCAGGAATTGCGCCCATTGAGAGCGCCAATGCAATTCCTAACCGATACCCATCGGTCATCTCCGCCAGGTAGCCGTCCTCCTTCATTTGAGTAAGGATCGAGTGACCTTTGTTGCTCAAGCGGACTTGTGTGCGCTCCGATGCGGTTGCAGTCGTTGAGTCGTTCATTGATTGATCCTCTCGATACGCGAGTGCCGCAGGCTTACTTCCTTGATTTCATACACGCAGCCAACCTTTGATTTCAGTTGGGCCAAGTCTGTGGCCTTGTCAACTTCCCCCTCGTGAACAAACAGTACCAGTTGGGAGGTGGTGGTAGGCAAGTACGCCAGGATGTTCGCCCGGTGTTTTTTGTCTAAGCGTCCGAAAGGAGTATCCATGACTACAGGACCAGCGGAGCGTCCTGCATGTGCTAAGCCATCGATGAGCGAAAGGGCGACTATCTGTTCGGCGCCAGCGCTTCGGATGGGGACCTCCTGGGCACGCTCGTCCAAAATCGTCAGACCATAGTTGCTATTTATGCGCAGGCCTGAATATTGACTTTGCGTGGTGAGCTTGCGGAAAGCTTGGCTGGCTAAAGATTCCACCGTCGCCTTGAGGTCGTCGCGTAATTGGTCGATGCTTCGCGCATAGACCTTCTCCAGCGAGGAAGCCAGCTTTACCAGGCGAGAGCTTTTTGCCGCGCGCGCCTTAGGAAGTCCTTCGAGTATCTTAGAGATCATCTCCAATTCACGCCGAAATGCTGTGAGCTTCTCTTGGCTTGATTTGATCTCGCCAGCAATACGGGCAGCTTCCTTAATGAGTCCATCGCGCATGAAGCGCTTGCGAGCGATCTCAGCGGTGTCCTGGCCTTTGATCAACTCATTTAGTTCTTCGATCTGATTGTCCAGCTTGGTCAACTCGACGCTCAGGCGGTTGACTTCATTGTCGATAAATGCGATTTGTCTTGCATCGGTGGGTTTCAATAGCCTATCCAGGGATTGCATTTCGCTGGAGAGCTTGGAGAAGAGCGTCATATCTACCTTGAAGCCCAGCAGTTCAGCTTGAAGCTTGCCGAGTTCTTGCCCTGCTGCGACGCGCTCTTTTTCATGAAGTGGTTGGCCACAAGATTGACATGTCTCCGACTTAACCGCTTCTTGGAGTTGTTTAATCTTGGTTTCTACCTTGTCGCGGGCGAGCATTTGGGAGGTGAACTTCGAATGCTCATCGTGAATGTGTTCGCGCTTGAGTGTCAGTAGGGGCCGAAGCACTTCCTTCCATGCTTCCCTTACAAGTACTAGTCTCTGCTGTTGCAATTCATCTTGTCGCTTGGCAGCCTTGTCGCGCTCCGAAACGGCGTCGTCGAGCTTCTGCTTGGCTTGATACAGCGACTCGACTTTGGCCAGGTCGTCATCGAGCTGTTCACGCTCCGCATTGATCTCTTTCAAGCGATCATTTTGACCTTGGATGTCTTTTTCAATGGACTCGATTTGAGTCTGGTAGTGCCGCTGTTTTTCGGCCTGGGATTCGAATCCTCCCATCTTCTGGAGGTCTGCCGTCTGCTGCTTTTGAGCTGCTTTCAAAATTGTTTGCGCGTCGTCACGGCCTCGAATTAAGGTCGGTACGCCCAAGACCTGCTCAATTGCCTCCTTGATCATTTTGCTTTGCTCGCTGCCATCGATCAGAAGCTGCTCATATTCGTCCAGTAATTCTCCGTCGAAGAGGAAGAATCGGGAGGTTTGCTCAGGAGCGAATCGATTGATCTCAGCGTCGATCAAATGGTCACCTAGAGGGATGTCGTCCTTTCGCATGGCCCGCTCCATGAGCAGGTCCTCGGAGCGGGTGGGCTTCGAAACCAAGGCTCGCTTGGTGGCGGTGCGCCGTAATTCATAGCGATGCCCATCGTCTTCGAAAGTAACCACCACTTCCATGGACCAATCTCCCTCCATGGTTGCTTCTGAATTGACCAGGTCAAAGAGTGCAATATCACGCGAGTGTCGTCCGATGGCCTTGCCGTAGAACACCCAACGCAGGGCGTTGAGTAGACTGGTTTTTCCGCGCATGTTGTCGCCAAAGACAAGCATCACATTGCGGTCTCTATCGGTCGGGAACGAGATGGACATCTTGCCCCGGTAGGGCATAAAGTTTGTGGCCGAAAGCGTTTGCAGAATCATGTCGACCCCACTTCTTCGATCGTCGCATCCAGCAGGGATTTCAGCTCCTGCATAGACATTTCGCGGGTGTCGTCGCGGTCGAATTGGTGCCTCCGCTGAATAGCGAAGGATTTGCGGAGCAGTTCTGTGGATAGAAGAGGGTCTATCTCTGCTGCTGCCTTCAGCAAGGCCGCAAGGGCCATATCGTTGTCGTCTGTCATACGTCCTCCGAGTCTTCTTCAATGGCCGCCTCGCCTTCGCGTGACGGGTCTATTCCCATTTCAATTGCAATCCGGCGCAGGTCTGCGCCAGCCCCCTTATTCAGAGATGAGTCTGCAAACTCGAGAGCTCGGAGCAATTCCGCTTTCAAGAGTGAGATCTGCTCGCCTTCGCTCTGTGGGTCCACTGGTACAACGATCGCGTCATGGATCACCGCCAAGTCCTTGCCGGTAGATTTACGCAGCACCCGCCCTCGACGTTGAATGAATTGCCTAGGGTTCTGGCTTGATGCCAAGATGAAGGCGTGGCTTACTGCGGGGATGTCTACGCCCTCGTCTAGGCACTTGATCGAAACCAGAACACCACCAAACTTCTTAAACCAATTAAGTGCTTCGACCTTATCGCCAGACATGTTCGAGTGGTACTCCAGTGGCTGCAGGCCTGCATCTCGAAGCTTGGATAGCATTTCGTCGAGTTGATCCGAGTTTTCGCAGTAAACCAGCCAACTTTGGCCTTCCTGGTATTCCTTCTTTATCACGCTAGTGGCCAAGCCAGTCTTCACCCTTGCCTTCTTGGCTATGCGAGAACGTTGGATCAGGAGCATCTTTGCTTTGTCAGTCAGCCCTCCGCTACCGTCTTTCTTTTTGGCTTTAGCCAACTCGAAGCTGATTTGCTTGGTGATCTTTTTCCAAAGAGCAGACTCGTCGTCGCTCAGATGAACTGCATGTGGAAAGTATTCGTAATTTACGAGGCGCCCCGCTGCGATAGCGTCCTGTAGCGTGATTGCCGGTGGAATCACTGGGCCAAAACGGTCAAAGATTCGTTGGGTACCCTCGGGGTCACCATATCGGATGGGTGTGGCCGACAGGCCTAGACTTGCGCCTGACCGAATAGCCAGCGCGAGGGAGTTTTTTGGACTGCCGATCTGATGGATCTCATCGGCCACGATCAGGAGATGATCTCCTTGAGCGATCCCATTTATGAATGCATCAGTCGATGCCGTTTGCATGGTGGCCACCACCACCCGGTTCATGCCGAGCCCAGGGCTCGTATGCGACCTAAGCCGGCCGCGCTCCTTCCATTTGACATGACCTCCGCCCGCCATCAGCACGGACGCGTCTGGTATCTCCTCCAATATTTCACGCTTCCACTGCTCATGCAGTAATTGACTGGGCACCAGCACAATTGCGGGCTCTCCTGTGGCCAGATGTTTCTTGATCGCCTCAATAGCGGTGAAAGTTTTGCCACTGCCGGTGGCGTGCTCAAATACTCCACGCCGGCCCGCCTTCTCCCAGAGTTCGATGGCGGTTGCCTGATGAGGAAGTAGCCTTCGCCGCCTTGATCCAGTTAAATGAGGCGGGTCGATCTCAGGGTCGTCCAATCCTGGAGCAGCAGCCGTAAGAAGCTTGCGGTGCTGAGCCTCAGGAAAGTCGATCGTATCCACGCCGGGTGTTTCGCCCTTCCACAAAAGATCAAAAATCTTTTGGTGGGATTTAACCCGGACTTCATCTGCTGGAAGCCAGCTTCTGAAAACCTCGATGGACTCGTGGTTGCCATCGGCGTGCCACGCGCTCCAAGTTTCGTTAGCTGATCCCAGGAAGCTAACTTGATGGCCCCGGCCATCGTCGAATACGCCAATCTTTTCGTGGTAAATGCCATTCCCCCCGCTCCGGATGGCAACCTTGATATCTAGCGCTCCGAATTTGATGAAGGTCGCCAAGAGCTTCGCACGATGTCCTGCTGCCGGATCCGACAGCAAAGCGTCTATATCTCGCGAGATCGCTTGTTCCACGGCATCGTTGCGCTGTACGTATCCTGAGGCGATGGCTTGGGCATCCTCTTCGGTGATGGAAGGGGAGCAGATAAACCGGGCCTTGCCGCCCCGGCGAGCGAAATCTAAAAAGGGCTGGCCAATGATGGCAAAGATGCTGGATCGAAAATATCCGACCGCCCTGTTGTATGTAACAGCAGAATCGAGGCAGGGTTTGTAAAAGCCGTAAACAGGATCCCTCTCGCCAGTCCGGTAATGACTGCTGAGTTCAAGTGCCGATAGGTCTCGGTCACTTACAAAAATAGTTTGCGAGCTATTCACAACTAGTTTGCCTTTTTGAGGGCATTCTGATCTCTGATCCATGCCTCAATATCTGCTTTGGAAAATCGCCAACTTCCCCCCACCTTAAAAGCTGGGATCTGCTTGGCTCCCGCTAGCCGATAGATCGTTCGCTCGGTGACCTTGAGGTAGTCGGCGACTTCCCCTATGGTCATGATGGCGTTGTCTGCTGCGCTGGAGGGCATGGTCTTGGCCAAATGGGTGGTAGAAAACGCCAGCATAGTGCAAAATTTTCAATCTGTGGTTGAAAGATTGAAATATTGTGGTGGTAGCCTACGGCGCCTGTCAAGATAGTTGTCGCCTGAGTCATGCAGCTTTGAGCTGAATTTGTTGATCGTCTTGTGTGACGGAACGCACCACTGTGTCGCGTTCCGGGTTGAGGCTTACGGCCTCGATGTGAGAC